>SKEB01000958.1_pt1 | contig 15237 bp, 15 predicted proteins | sample 4826561 | NCBI WGS metagenome assembly SKEB01 (sample SAMN11008820, study PRJNA524170) | human gut metagenome | biome: Human fecal sample; material: Feces; isolation source: fecal sample from pouch patient p17 | host: Homo sapiens | place: Israel: Tel-Aviv | collected 2016-03-29
CGTCGTCAGAAAACCACGCTGACAGAGCAGAAATACAGCCGCCAGCGGGAACGTGAGGCAGAACGACGGGAACTGGAATACCAGACATGTTTTGCTCAGGCGCAGATTGACCTTGCGTTTCATACTCCCGCCACGGTCGGAAGCTGGTTGTCCCGCTGGTCTGGTGTTGTTGAGGAGCATGATCTGGAAACGATTTTCTGGGGGTGGTGCGGGCGTTTTCCATCACTGTCATCATTTGACCGGTTTTTCTGGCAGGAGGAACCACTCTGGCGGCTGATTTTTGAAGCCGGTGAGGCCGGTCGTGGTGCACCGGTACAGGTACGTGCACTTGAGCAGTGGATGATCCCGAACAAGCTGGAGAACGTAATATGATGAAATCAGACGAAAAATACCAGGTTCCCGCGTGGATGCGACCTCTGTTGCCGTTGCTCTGCAACACCGGGGGGAACGATCCGGAAGAACTGCTGAATGATACAGAAACCACTGCCAGTGCGAATGTTGTCCGTTATGTACTGATAGTTGCTGTGCGGTCGCAGGTTGATCTGCTGCAGCTTCTGTACAGGAAAGGGCTGTTGCGCACAGAGATACCAGGTGGCTTTTCACCGGAAGAAGCGCAGGCACTCCTGGATAATCTGGTGCGCAGCCATATCAGCAAGGCGCTGTCGGGCGAGCGAATGGCAGCCCGTGACAGAAATGCCGATCTGGCCTGGATTGGACAGCAACTGGTCGATGCCGCCTGGTTTGTCCGTGCCACACTGGAAGCGCATGGGATGAGCGTCGGAAATGAGAGTCCCCCTGCTCCGCCGGAGACAATGCCGGACATACAGACACGGGAACTGGTGATGTTGATCAAGCGACTGGCATCATCGCTGAAAGCGGTGAAACCGGACAGTTGTGTGGTGCGTGAAGCGCAGGACTGGCTGCGCGACAGAAAACTTGTGGATATCACAGATATTCTCCGGTGAACCAGGCATGTATATTTTACGCAGGGACACGCCGATCATGATCGTTTCATATCAGGGGTGGTCTGGAGGTCATGCGGCGTGCCCTCTGCACTCGCCGGAATAAGGAAGTCGCCGGCGGCTCCGCTTTTACCCGGCCATGCGGGGCATGGCCTTGTGGGTTTTCAGCTCTGTGGCCTCAGCGTCGTGTGCGGGCTGTGCCGTGCCTCCATCTTAGCCGGGCTGGCAGGGATGCAAGGGTACGCTTCGCCGCTGCGGTCACCCGGTCCCTCCTTCCCGTCTGCCGTGATTTTCCGGTCGTTCGTCCGCTCAGGTTTCGCGGCCTCACCCTGCAACTCCCGTCAGCCGTGTGCGTCAGGCTGCGGCTTCCCTTGCGCCCCTGCATCCCCGCCTTATCGCCCGGCTTTTATGGAGGCACGGCACCGCCCGGTGTCGCAGAACATGTGACTATGGAGGATTCGGGAATGTCTGTTGTTGCACCTGCTGTATACGTTGGAACCTGGCACAAATACAACTGTGGAAGCATCGCCGGACGCTGGTTTGACCTGACCACGTTTGATGATGAGCGCGACTTTTTCGCCGCCTGCCGTGCTCTTCACCAGGATGAAGCCGATCCTGAACTGATGTTTCAGGATTATGAGGGATTCCCGGGGAATATGGCCTCTGAATGCCATATCAACTGGGCCTGGGTTGAAGGCTTCCGCCTGGCACGGGATGAAGGCTGCGAAGAGGCTTATCGTCTCTGGGTGGAGGATACCGGTGAGACGGATTTTGACACCTTCCGCGATGCCTGGTGGGGCGAGGCTGACAGTGAGGAGGCTTTTGCGGTTGAGTTCGCCAGTGATACCGGCCTGCTGGCTGACGTGCCGGAGACGGTGGCGCTCTATTTTGACTATGAGGCGTATGCGCGGGATTTATTCCTGGACTCCTTCACCTTTATTGACGGTCATGTGTTCCGTCGGTGATTTACTCCCCCGCTCCGGCGGGGGTATGGCCTGCCAGGCCGCCGGAAAACCCTGGCAGGCTTACGCCTGCCTGAAATGCAGGAGGGCCGCGCCTGCGGCGCTGCCCTTCCTGCCCGTCATGGTGTGAGGCATTTTTCTGTTATGTCGTTTCTGTTGTTCTGATTTCCGGAGGCGGGGACACCTTCGGCTCCCGGCTGCCTGGCGGCATCCGGTCGTCAGGCCCGACTCCGACAGGCAGCTGCTGGCGCACCCGCCAGTCTCCGCCGAACCCGCTGGCGCGGTTTCGGGCTGCCGCTACGGTCCGATGTCTGAAAAACCAGGCTTGCAGCGACCGTTCCGGTCGCGCCGCCCCTGTCGCGCCGGAAACGGCGCTCCCTGCACACCTGACGGTGTGTAAGGCCACTGCGCCTGATGGCGCAGTCAACCTTCCGCCGCCACCCCTGCGGCCTGTTTCCCGCTGTGGACTTTCCGGGGGCTGGAGTAACCACATCCCGTTTCAGCAGTCCAGGGGAAGATATACCGTCCACAAAATTTTTAGCCATAAACCCGGCAAAAAATTTTGCGTCCGCCCCCGGACAGCTGCCCCGTGACGTGGTGACGGACGCCCCATCGGAAAGGTCCACTGCGGGGAGAAACCCCGAAGAAGTGGACGGCAGAAGGGGCTTTCGCCCCTCCGGGGAGCAACCGGTCGGCCCGGCGACCTGATTCAGCAGAAGGAGACGTTTTCATGACAGTCAGCAGCACGATTTCCGTTTTTTGCCGCGACGGGGTGTTCCGTACCGTTTACTGCCACCTGCACGGGGAGCCGACCTGGAACGGTCGCATCCTGCATACCCACTATGCCACCGGTCAGCAGGCCGAAGCCCTGGTTGAACACGGTGATATCCGTTGCCTCGGTCCCCGTTGCGACAAACCCGCCGGGCATACGCTTCAGAACCCGGTGGACGGTGTGACGGCTTATTACGGACGTGACAGTGGTTTCCGGATGGACAGTGAGGCGCGTGAGTACCGTTCTTTCATGGAGGCTATTGCCACTGAAAGCACTGAGGAGGTGCGCTTCCATTATGTGTTCATCGACGGCTACTGGAAGGTGATGTACCGCACGCCGGAAGGCTGGAAGATGAAAGCGCTCGCGCTGGCACTGCGTCGCTGTCCGAAATGAAAAAAAGGCAGGGCGATAAACCCTGCCTCTCTCCGCCGGCGCTTCCCCGCCAGGAAGTCCGGCATCTCAATCACTATCTATGGAGATTATGCCATGAGACCATCAATTATCTTCGCAACCGCCGAGTATGTAAAGCGTCTGCGTGAAGAGTGCCTGCGGGAGAATAAACCCCTGCACCGCCATACCCGCTTCAGACGTCAGGAGCTGGCACAGGATGAGATTAACCCGGACGTCCTGGCGATGAGCGGCCATATCGCCAGACGCTGCAGTGAGCAGAAGCGGGTGCGTATCCCCGCCATGAAAGTCAGCGAATGGGGCCACCTGCTCCGCGCGCTTGAAATTGAGCGGGTCTGCCACTGATTAACCCTTGCCGTCTGCCTGTGCAGGCGGCAGGATGTGTTCAGGTACTTTACCAGGAGGAACCGTGAGCAAGATGAAAAACATCACGACGTCTGTGTTGCATGGTGTCTCCACAAAAAACAGAAAAGGGAAACAGATTCTCTTTCATTCAGGGCCCGGGAGGGCTGGAGATAACAATGAAGTCTTGTTTTGATACTGACAAAGCTTTTCATATGTCTTTTGATGAAGTCACTTTCAACGCTGACAGAATTCGCTCAAAACTGGAACTATTATCCGAAGAACTAATGCCCCGTTGTGGTCTTGTTTATGAGCTATATCAGCGACGTTTGAGTGCTGCTATTGATAATTTTGTGGCCACATTGCCGACAGAACAACATCTACTGGTCCTGGAACTGGCCCGTGAGGAGTTTGATTACCTTTCCGCAGAAGAGATTGCTGAAGAAATACGCCGTGACTCAGAACGCGGCTATTGTTGTCATGGCTTTGAACGCAATTGCTGTCCTCTCGGTTGTGGGGATTTGGGCGATGATTGCTGCGATGCTGCTGATTTGATGGAGGAACCGTGAGTAAGAAGAAAAACACCACGACGCCCACGCCGCATGATGCCGCGTTCCGGTCGTTCCTGGCGAATCCCGACGTCGCCAGAGATTTTCTGGAACTGCATCTTCCGGCGGAGTACCGGCAGTTGTGCGACCTGTCCACGCTGAAGCTGGAACCCGCCACCTTTGTTGAGCCGGACCTGCATCAGTACGCCAGCGATATCCTCTGGAGTGTGAAAACCACCGGGGGTGAAGATGGCTATGTTTATACGCTCATCGAGCACCAGAGCACCGAAAATCTGTACATGCCTTTCCGCATGTTACGTTACAGTGTGGCGGCGATGCAGAGACATCTGGAGCAGCACAAAACGTTGCCACTGGTCATTCCGGTGCTGTTCTATCACGGTGAGCGCAGCCCGTACCCGTACAGCATGAACTGGCTGGACTGTTTTGAGAATCCGGCGCTTGCGGCTAAAATATACACAAAGCCGTTTCCGCTGGTTGATATCACTGTCGTTGATGACAATGAAATCATGAACCATCGCCGGATGGCCGCACTGACGCTGCTGATGAAGCATATCCGCCATCGTGACATGATGGAGCTGCTGGACAAACTCCCGCAGGTCATGGTGGAAATTTCAGACGAGCAGGTGCGTGTTCTGATTCATTACATCGTTAACGCAGGGGACTCTGTATCACCGGAATTTATGCGGGCGCTGGCTGAGCGTCTGCCGCAGCATGAGGATAAACTGATGACTATCGCAGAACGTCTTGAGCAAAAAGGTCGCCAGGAAGGCAGGATGGAAGGAGCGCTTGAAAAAGCCCTGGCTATTGCGTGCCAGCTTCAGAAAATGGGGATGACGCCGGAGCAGATTAAGCAGGCTACCGGACTTTCCGATGACGAACTGAAGAAAATCACTCACTGATGTAAACATCACAGCCCGGCAAAATGCCGGGCTTTTTGTCAGCAGGAGCAGAGCAAACAGCATGACGATTGCAGAACGTCTTATACAGAAAGGTTTCGACGAAGGTTTCGACGAAGGTTTTAAAGAAGGTTTTAAGAAAGGTGCGCTTGAAGTGGCGCGGGAAATAGCCTGCCGGCTGCGGGATATGGGCTGGACGCCGGAACGGATTCAGGAGGCAACCGGACTTTCCGGTGAAGAACTGAAAAAGCTGTTTCCTGATGAGCAGTAGCCTGGCATTCAGCCAGGCTGTGAATCACGCTCACACATCCTCTGCCGTTTCCCCCAGTTCATTTTCCAGTCGCCTGATGATATCTGCCTTACGCATCCCCTGCATGTGAGGCAGCAGGTCACGGACTGAAAGTGCCTGGGTGGTCCTCCAGACGGTGACGTCCACCTGTTCCGCATTTTCCCAGGCGTGCCATGTTCTCTGCGTCACGCCAAATTCTCTGGCCGCTTTTTCGCGTGACCAGAGCATGCTTTTTCGCCAGATTCGCAGTTCCCAGCCGGTCATAAAACACCTTTGAAAAAGTGAAAAAACTTCACTTTATTTTATCATCACAATTGCCAAATCAGCGCGATAAATAAGTGTAAAAAAGTGAAGAAATTTCACTTTTTTTGCTTGTAAATGTCGTGCGGTTTTCTCTGTTTTCACCTGTGCGGGAGTGGTGTGCCAGTGACCACCACATGCCATTGTTGTGCCGTCGTTTTTCTTCAGTCGCGCCGTATGCGGCGCTCCCTGCACACCTTACGGTGTGTAAGGCCACTGCGCCTGATGGCGCAGCTGTCTCTGCCTGTCTGCCGCCGCACTGCGGCCTGTTCTCCGCAGACGGACTTTCCGGGGGTACATACACGACCACATCCCGTTTCAGTCATCCAGGGGAGAGATGTACCAGCCACAAAACTTTTTGCCGCAGGCGTCAAAAACTTTTGCGTCTGCCCCCGGACAACTGCCCCGTGACGTGGTGAGCGTCCCCCGTCGGAAAGGTCCACTGCGGGGAAATCCCCGAAGACCCGGACGGCAGAAGGAGCTTCGCTCCTCCGGGAAATGACCTGGCTGACCCGGCAGTCGTGACGATGAGGAGACAATGTGATGAATCAGACTTTACCCACTGCTGACCTGAATACTGCCGGCACGACAGATGTTATTCCGTCTGTGGCCATCGACCGCATCATCGCGCAGCGTAACGAAGGTATTGCACTGTTCATGCAGGCGATGGAATGCCTGGCGACAGCGCGCAGGATTCTGCTCGATGCGTCAGGTGATATTTTTCTTTACGGGTTTGAAGACTGCGTGACTGATTCCGTTCGTCGCATGGATAAACCGGAAGAAGCGAAAAGGAATATCACCCGTCTTGCCGACCGGAAAATCTGGGACCGCCTGATGACAGATACGGGCATGTACACCTTCATGAGTTCATGCCAGCGTGATGAGTGGAACAGCCAGCTGATGAGCGACACCTGTCCTGAAATCACCCTGGACAATGTACTGGCAACATTCCGCCATCTTAATGCCAGCAAGATGCAGACGTTTGAACAGGGGCTGATTGATGTCTACCGGAAATTGTCATGGGATTACAGAACCAATAATCCCTGCCGCCTGGGTAAGAAAATCATTATTGAAAACCTGCTGTACCGCTGGAGTAACGGGCGTGTGACGCTGGACTGCAGCGGACGGGAGGCACTGGATGACCTGGTACGTCCGTTTTATCTGCTGGAGGGGCGCAACGTTCCTGACTTCAGGAACAGCATCGGGGCGCAGTATGGTGAATTTCTCGGGAACGGCGACAATGTCGGTAAGCTGTTAGAAGGGGAATATTTTACGGTGCGTGGCTACCAGAAAGGGACCGTACACATTGTCTTTAAGCGTTCTGACCTTGTTGAAAAAATGAATGATATTATTGCACGGCATTATCCAGGTGTATTGCCGCCACGAGTCTGATTAAACAGAAAAGCCCTGGTATTTATGCCGGGGCTTTTTTTTCTGTAATCATCATAATCTCAGAACACGATGTGACATTGTCACATCAATTGTTGTTCATATCGATGCCATCTTTCCTGCCTGAATCTGTCTTTTTAGGAGCTGTTTTAGAGGAAGAACGGCGGGATGGTTTTTTCGATTCTGCTTCCCGAATAATGTCACGAAGTGCCTTCTCTCCTACTTCATACCCTGCATTTTTGAGCGTGTCACGAACATCTGCCAGTGTATAACCCTTTGTCCTTACCAGGATAATGATGTCATCACGAATGGCATCAAGAAAATCACGCAATGTTTTCCGTTGAGCGGTGAGGTCCGGCAATTCCGATAAAGCAGCTTTTGCCAGCTGGATGTCATCATCTGAGTAAAATTTTTTAGAAGCCATTGGCACTTTCTCTCCGTTTCATGTTGAAGTCTGATTTTATCATCAAAAAATGCCTCCTGGCAGGGCTGCGCCCTGCCTCTGCCGTCTGCATAAGACTATGATGCACAAAAATAACAGGCTATAATGGCCTGAAAAACGGGACAGGATGTGTAATTGTAATACCGTCACACGCGACGCTATTACAATTACCATCTGGTCAGGGCTTCGCCCCGACACCCCGTAAGGAGCCTGAAGTGAGTGATAGTGCAGTAAGAAAGAAAAGTGAGGTACGGCAAAAGACAGTTGTCAGAACACTCAGATTCTCTCCTGTTGAGGATGAAACCATCAGGAAAAAAGCTGAAGATTCCGGACTTACTGTATCTGCTTACATCCGAAATGCAGCACTGAATAAGCGAATTAACTCCCGGACAGATGATGCTTTTCTGAAGGAGTTAATGAGACTGGGAAGGATGCAGAAGCATCTGTTTGTTCAGGGAAAAAGAACCGGTGACAAGGAATACGCAGAAGTGCTTGTTGCCATAACCGAACTTACAAATACATTGCGTAAACAGTTAATGGAAGGTTGAGGATTCTCCGGTGAATGCAGTCATTCCGAAAAAGAGAAGGGACGGCAAGTCTTCGTTCGAAGACCTGGTGTCCTACGTCTCTGTCCGGGATGACATGACCGATGAGGAACTGGATTTATCTTCTTCTTCGCAGGCTGAACAACCGCACCGAAACCGCTTCAGTCGTCTTGTTGATTATGCGACACGTCTTCGAAATGAGTCATTCGTGGCGCTGGTTGATGTCATGAAGGACGGCTGCGAATGGGTTAACTTTTATGGTGTGACCTGTTTTCACAACTGTACATCGCTTGAAACTGCCGCTGCAGATATGGAGTACATTGCACAGCAGGCACACTATGCGAAAGATAATACTGATCCTGTTTTTCACTACATTCTTTCCTGGCAGGCCCATGAAAGCCCGCGTCCGGAACAGATTTATGACAGTGTACGCCATACCCTGAAATCTCTCGGGCTGGGTGAACATCAGTATGTCTCTGCCGTGCATACCGATACTGATAACCTGCATGTTCACGTTGCGGTCAACCGGGTACATCCGGTTACAGGTTATCTCAATTGCCTTTCATGGAGTCAGGAAAAACTCAGCCGTGCCTGCCGTGAGCTTGAACTGAAGCATGGTTTTGCTCCGGATAACGGTTGCTGGGTCCATGCGCCGGGTAATCGTATCGTTCGCAAAACTGCCGTTGAACGTGATCGCCAGAACGCCTGGACACGCGGAAAAAAACAAACTTTTCGCGAGTATGTTGCGCAGACAGCGGTCGCTGGTTTACGCAGTGAACCTGTACATGACTGGTTATCCCTGCATCGTCGTCTTGCGGAAGATGGTCTGTACCTGTCTCAGATGGACGGAAAATTTCTGGTGATGGATGGCTGGGATCGCAACAGGGAAGGTGTACAGCTTGACTCGTTTGGTCCCTCCTGGTGTGCAGAAAAACTCATGAAAAAAATGGGTGACTACACGCCAGTACCAAAAGATATTTTCAGCCAGGTGGACGCACCCGGACGCTATAACCCGGACTTCATTGCAGCTGATGTTCGCCCGGAAAAAATCGCTGAAACAGAAAGTCTGCAGCAGTATGCCTGTCGTCATCTTGGAGAACGTCTGCCGGAAATGGCACGGGAAGGACGGCTGGAAAACTGCCAGGCTATTCACCGCACACTGGCTGAAGCGGGATTATGGATGCGTGTTCAGCATGGTCACCTGGTTATCTGTGATGGTTATGATCATAACCAGACTCCCGTTCGTGCTGACAGCGTATGGTCACTGCTGACGCTCGACAATGTGAATCAACTCGATGGTGGCTGGCAGCCTGTACCAACAGATATTTTCCGCCAGGTTACGCCAACAGAACGCTTCCGTGGTCGTCGTATGGAGAGCTGTCCTGCGACCGATAAAGAATGGCACCGTATGCGTACAGGTACGGGGCCGCAGGGGGCTATCAAACGCGAACTGTTTTCTGACAAAGAAAGTCTGTGGGGATACAGCATCAGCCATTGTAGCCCTCAGATTGAAGAAATGATCACACAGGGTGAGTTTACCTGGCAGCGTTGTCATGAGTTGTTTGCACAACAGGGACTGATGCTACAGAAACAACATCACGGGCTTGTTGTCGTTGATGCCTTTAATCATGAGCAAACGCCGGTGAAGGCCAGCAGCATTCATCCTGATCTGACTCTGGGGCGTGCAGAGCCACAGGCCGGACCTTTTGTGAGTGCCCCAGCAGATTTGTTTGACAGGGTGCAACCTGAAAGTCGCTATAACCCGGAGCTGGCTGTCAGTGACAGGTACGGGGTCAGCAGTAAACGTGACCCAATGCTGCGCCGGCAGCGACGTGAAGCCAGAGCTGAGGCCCGTGCTGACCTGCGTGCCCGCTATCTGGCATGGCGTGAACAATGGCGTAAACCAGATCTGCGTTATGGGGAACGTTGTCGGGAAATTCATCAGGCATGCCGTCTGCGGAAGTCACACATTCGTGCGCAGTACGATGATCCGGCATTACGTAAGCTGCATTATCACATTGCAGAAGTTCAGCGAATGCAGGCATTGATCAGGCTGAAAGAAGACATCAGGGATGAGCGGCAGAAACTTATTGCTGACGGGAAGTGGTATCCACCCTCTTACCGTCAGTGGGTCGAAATTCAGGCTGCTCAGGGAGACAGGGCTGCTGTATCGCAGCTGAGAGGCTGGGATTATCGCGATCGCCGTAAAGATAAGTCACGCACAACGACAACAGACCGCTGTGTCGTGCTTTGTGAACCGGGCGGAACGCCGGTATACGGTAATACCGGTGATCTCGAGGCCCGTCTGCAGAAGAACGGGAGTGTTCGTTTCCGTGACCGTCGGACGGGAGAGTTTGTCTGTACGGATTATGGTGACAGGGTTGTTTTCCGTAATCACCATGACCGCAATGCGCTGGCAGATAAACTGGATTTGATTGCACCGGTATTATTCGGGCGTGATCCACGCATGGGTTTTGAACCAGAAGGAAACGACAAACAATTTAACCAGGTCTTTGCTGAAATGGTTGCCTGGCATAATGTGACAGGCCGTACCGGTCACGAAGACTACAGGATTACGCGACCGGACGTGGATCATCACCGTGAAGGAAGTGAACGCTACTACCGCGATTATATCGCGGCGAACAGCAACGATGACGCATCACTGCCTCCGCCGGAGCAGGATAAACGCTGGGAACCGCCTTCTCCAGGTTAAAAAAAAGGCCGCGCCAGAATCCGGCGCGGCCACTGTTCAGTACATTCCGTCCCAGTCCGGACGGTTGGTTTTTTTATGATGAAACCCGTTTACAGGACGCCCTGTCAGGTGGTTATTGTCCTGTGGAAGCGTTAACAGGCTTATACCTGCTCTTTCTGCTCTCACTGATATCTGATTTTCCTCTTTTGTTTCAGGTAGTTCTGGTCTGTTCAGCGTGATATAGCGAATTCGTCGCTCTTCCCGTGTGGTCGTTTTAAGCGTATTTACCGCTGTTTCCCACAAGGCACTTTCACGTGCGTTGATATCTGTGTCGTACTCTTCCAGCATTGCCATAGCCGCCTGACGTCCTGCAATGCGTTGCTGGAATGTATCCACGATCGTGTGCGGCTCTGTGCGAATTTTTCGTCTTTTTCTGGAGGGTTTTGCAGTCAGGACGCCAATGATGGCACTGACATTTTCCGGTGACGGTATTCGACGTTGAGCTGTACGGGGAACCAGACGGCGGAGACGGTCCAGGCGAGGTGCATCCACGCTGATATACCTGTTTATAACAACGGGATCGCTACTGCAGCTTTTCTCATTGTCAGGGATGAAGAATGATGCTGATGGTACGGTTTCTCCCCGGAAAATAGAAAAGAACTCGCCAGGATGAAGTTCAATCAACTCCTGAACATCTATCTTACTTTCCATCAGGATGCTGATTTGTGGGCTGTCAATCCATGATTCACCAAATATGCCGTCCTGACGCTGCAGGTTGTTCATCCTCGCCCTGGCTTCTTCACCGGCGGCGCTTTTCAGCGTTTTGGCCGTACTGCCCTCGCTGACAATCCTGCCGGCAAATTTTGTCCCCGTGTTCTGCATCAGTGTTGCAGTATTCGTGGCTGTTGTCTGTCCTTCTATACGTTCCTGGTCCTGTGCCATCAAAATCAGAGCAAAATCCAGTGAACGCACCTGAGTGGCTTCCACAGCAATACGGTCTGTATAGTATGCCCCCACTTCATCAAGGAAACACAGATAAGGGAAACGCCCCTTATATTTTTTGACTTCCAGTGCATCGGAATCAGTTCCTTCGAGGCGGTAGCCCAAATCACGGGCGAGAATCATACTTTTCTGGGTGATAAACATTCGTCCCAGAGCAGACGTTGTATGCGCTGATGTATCCAGAGCGGGGATCATTACCATCAGAATCCTGTCGCTGTGAATGCTGTCACGGATATCGATATCACCGGAATCTTCAGCAAAAATATCCCCGAATGCTTCCGTGAATGTGCTGAAAGTTTCAGAAAACTGCCCGGAGAGATAAGCATGTTGTTTTCTGGGTTCTTCCGTCCAGGCTGATGGTGTCCTGACCAGCGACAGGTCGAAACCGGGAACATCCTGAAGGTAGTTACGTAACGGTGCGATAGCTTCTTCCGGCCACTGATCATCGAGGCCACGACAGTAAAGTTTGGCCATCCCTTCGAGAGTCATATGTTCACGGAGCATCTGCAGCGACATTGTTTTGCCTTCGCGCACACACCAGAATTTAGTACCAAATACCAGTGCCTTATTCATGGCAATGGCCCGGGACTGCCACTCGCCCCCCTGGACGTTCTGGGGCAGCATTGACTGCATTGTCTCCGCTGTGAATGCCTCAGTGCTGTAACAGAAGGGATTCCAGGTATTTGACTGAGGTCGTGTTTTTTCACCACTCAGAATGATTTCACTGCGGGATTTTCCTCCGTTCATGAAGTTGATGACTTCCACATCGTCTTCACGTCCAAAGCGTCTGGCCAGATACCAGATCGTTCTTGCCGTATCATTCTGTGCCTTGCCATCGACAAGGGTGAATCCTCTTGCCCAGCAAAGTGGGTTAATCGCCCAGGCAAAGATGGTTTCCGTTTTACCACCACCGGTGGTGGCGAAAAACATTATATGGCGGGTCAGATCGTCCATACTCAGCCACAACTCCCGACCTATATCCCTGACGCGTTGATAACCAACATAAAATATGCCGCTGGCCGGTGACTCCATGATGACCTCATACTGAAACAGAGTTGGCCAGAAGCTGAAAAGGCTTCTTTTAATCATTCTGTCCTGTGACGGGTCAGCACATTCCAGCGTCATGGGCATACGAAGAGGGCAGCGCCATCGCTGCAGACTAAATACCAGCATCGTTATCAGTGTGAACAACAGACATGCCGGTAATGCAAGTGGCCAGATAAAACTGGCCACAAGACTTGCCACCAGGCAAAAGCCATAGATATTGAGACTCTGGAGTGCATTCCAGACAGGATTTCCCCAGGCTGTACGGTGTAAAAGCTCGGGGTTAACGCGATGTTCACTCATGGCCAGACTCGCTGTCGGTGGTTTTCAGGAATAAATTAAGCGTGCCAGTTTCCTGCAGAATTCCAGTAGGCAGATGCCAGCCCGTGTCGGACAGCACCCATGGGGTACCGGCAAATCCGAACTTACGGAAGGCGACATTGTTAACATCAATCGCAGCTCTGGCTGCTTTCAGGCATGTTTCATCTGCAGGCGTTGTTTCTTCTGATGGCGTCATCATTCCGTTATCTGCGGAATACAGTCGGTGCCAGCCGGCAGCACGTTTCTGAGCATCTTTTTCACACAGCAGTGGTGCCACACGGTCGGTGGATTCCTCTCCACCAATAACGGAAACCGGGTAGATAACGACATTGAAGTCGCTGGCCAGGCGTTTTAAGGCCGGCTCCAGAAGTCTGCAGTTAGGACAGGCAGGATCGAGAAATGCGTACAGGGTTCGTTCATGACCGGATGACAGGTTGATGGTAAACATGCCCCGATCGGCGTTCCGCTTCAGAACAGTAGCCAGATTATGTCGCGCAGCTGCGGCTTCCGGATTTTTGCCTGTGATTGTTTTCTCCGGTACCTGAACGTCTTTTTTCGGGGGAACCGGGAGTTGAATGCCTTCATTTAATGGCACAGTGTGATTCAGGTGAGGGGGAAGCAGTCGTGGCTCACCTGCTGTCTGTACTGCTTCAGGCGTTGTATCATCCCAGAATACACGATCAACATAGCGGAACAGAGAGAAGCCAATCGTTGCCATTACGAACAGCACAACGCTGGCGATTATGCCACGGAACAAAGGCGTTCTGCTGAAGCGGCGTTCCATCAGGTATTCAAGGCGCAGGCAGGAATCAATAGCTGTAAGTATCTGGTCAGCGTTATGCTCCTGGTTATCAATCAGGACGGTTTCTCTGTTACGGGTGCCCATGGCGTCAAAGGCTATATGAATCAGTTGATTATTTCGTGTTACCAGCCCTGATAGGGCATCCCGTGGAAGGACGGCAATAATTTCTGTCCTGCCATCCGGCCAGATTGCCTGCACGGAAATATGTTTTGCAATGCGTGTTGCAAAGTACTCGATTGTCATTTTCAGTTCTCCGGATAATCAGAATTCGTTGTCTGTAGCAGGTGTACGGGGCAGGATGTCGTCGGTGAGGGACCAGTTGGTCAGGATGCGGCGTTTCCGGTCGCGATCTGGTTGTGGTTCATCCCAGATAAGACCGAGACTGAGCATATCCCGCCGTAAGCCTTCCACCGCTTCATCAACACAGGGTTCAGGGCAGGGAAGGCCAAAACGCATGGCTTCGGCCTCTGCACGTGCAACGGCCACCACACCAGCGCCTTCAATAAATCCTTTCGTGGTATTGGCGCGGTGTAATGCATAAAACAGCGTTCTGTCCACGCCTTTCAGCCAAATCCAGTTGGGTGGCGTAAGCCGCAGGTCATGTGCATACAGCCAGACCAGCCCACTGCGGACGTAGCGATGTTGTTTCAGCCATTGCTGTGCTCCGTTGCTTTTAATCACTCTCTGGAAAGCTGATTTGGCCAGTGAATAAACAGGGGTACAGAATTTCCCGCTGTCCCGTTTGCTTTTAATTCTGCATGAGAGGTTCAGTGTATCCATGAGCTTTAATGCTGCCTTACGATCATCCAGGAAATACTGAAGGCCAAATATGGCAAAGAGCGCTTTTTCATGTGGTGCCATGTCTTTCCAGGACGTTAAAGGTTTACCCAACTGGGCCATGAAACATCGTCTTGCAGCTGCAACATCGAGCTGCATATTGGTGATGAGTGCATGCTGCTCGACAAATGCTTCCGGGGTGAGAGCAACCCGCCGCTCAGGCCGTTTGCCACCATGAAAGAGTTTTTCCGGATCACCATCTGCCAGTACTGGGGCGATAGCAGGGGACAACGAGGCAAAGATGTGTGGCAGTCGGGTAATATCTACAGGTCTGCGGGTGAAACGGCTTTGTCCCGGGTGTTGATACCATTCCCATAAACACCAGAGTGTCACAGGTAAAAGATACATCCACAGAATACCTATGGTCTGCTCCATGACGTTAATCCACTGGCTATAGCTTATGTTGGCGGCGTTGTTACCGGTCATGGCAAGCAGGTTGTATCGTGGTGCTGCATAGTTATGAAATGGTCCCCAGTCGACCAGTCCCCATAAGGTATGAAGAATCAGGCAGCTGGTGTAAACCACTTCCGGCAAGAATAACCATATGACGAATAGCAGCAGGATAAGAAGGACACCAACAGCGCCCCATATCTGCATAGGATCTTCTGCGACAGGCTGTCGATTGTAAGACATGACAAAGTCTCCATTTCTGGAATTTAAATC
>SKEB01000965.1_pt1 | contig 15175 bp, 14 predicted proteins | sample 4826561 | NCBI WGS metagenome assembly SKEB01 (sample SAMN11008820, study PRJNA524170) | human gut metagenome | biome: Human fecal sample; material: Feces; isolation source: fecal sample from pouch patient p17 | host: Homo sapiens | place: Israel: Tel-Aviv | collected 2016-03-29
CAGTCGGACTTGCCCTTGTTGTGGTCATATCTCAAAAGAAAATCGCCAAACGCAAGCACATTTTGAATGCGTAGAGTGTGGCTACACAGAAAATGCGGACGTGGTTGGTGCGATGAATGTTTTAGCGCGTGGGCGAGCAATCGTTCAGGCATAATGAAAAGCAGGCGAGGACATCGCCGTAGCGCTTGTGAAGTGAACCTCGTTAGAGGTCAGCAGCAAGAACCCACCGAGAGTAGCCCACGCAAAAAGCGTGGGAGCTGGTAGGAATCCCCGTCCTTTAGGGCGGGGAGGGTGTCAAATTTGATATGACTTTGAATATTTTTCCAGCATTTTTTAATCCCTCAATAAAAAATATTTTCTTTTTAATTTTAAAAAGATAAATAAAAACTAATCCCCATAAATCGCACGATAAAGCTGTGATTCAAAACGGACTAACGGAGCGCGTTTGGTTTTATCTTCCAAATCGCCGGTGGAGTAGCCGTTAATAAATTGCACGAATGCGACTTTTTCACCACGGGCGTTGTTGAGGAAACCAGCGAGGTTGTAAACTCCCTTCAGTGAACCGGTTTTAGCAATGACATTTTTTACTAATGGTGAGCTGATCAATGAACCTCTGCCACTGATAGTGCCGTCAACACCGGCGATTGGGAAAGTCTGCATTAATTTGAGCGTGTTGTCGTTGCGAGCAATGTATTCCAATGCCTGTAACATTGTATTAGCACTGATCAGATTTTGGCGTGAAAGCCCTGAGCCGTCAGCGATGACACTGTTGCCGAAGCGGATATTGGTGTTTTTCTCTAAAATGCTTCTCACCGCCATACCGCCTAACTGGAAGGTCGCCGGGCGTTTATAGTAGTAATAAGCGATGGTTCTGAATAACGCATCCGCAATTTGGTTGTCGGAATGTTTCATCATTTTTTTCAATAGTTCCGGCAAGGCTTTAGATTGATGAGTGGCTAAAACCGTGCCTTGCTGCGGTTGGAACGGCAGTTGGACGCGGCCACTGAATGAAACGCCGAGATTTTTTAACATTCTTTGCAAAATCGCTACCGCATAGCTGTCGGTATCCTGCACGGCAAAACTTAAGCCGAATTTTTTCGGTTGACGGCGAATACATCCTTTGAGCTGATAGCGATTATTGTCGTTGCTGACCACATCAAATTGGCAATAACCGGCTTCATTATCGTTGACTATATAAACTTGGCTGAACATCTGAATTGGATATTGTGAAGGCACATCAATGCGAACCAAACTGCCGACCGAACCACTGGCATCAATGTTGACCGAAAAGCAGTTGCCGTCAATATTCACCGCTGCCGGCGGTGCATTGAAACACATTGTTAAATCGTTCCAAATCCAGCCTAAACCACGATCGTGTGAAGCGAAAATGGAGGTGTCCAAAATTAAATCACCATCAATTTGGCGAACGCCCTGTTTTTTTAAGGTGGCGAGTAGGCTGTAAAGCTGTCCGCTGGTTAAATCCGGATCACCGCTGAATTTGACAATTAAATCGCCTTTTAAATGCCCATTCTCAATTTTGCCGTTGGTTAATAAACTGGTTTGAAATTGGAATTGATCGGTTAGCAACAGTTTTGCTGCAATGGCGGTAAACACTTTTTGCGTACTTGCCGGCAACATAAACATATCACTTTGATAATCGGCAACGGCTTGGTTGGTAGCAAGATCTTTGGCAGCGATCGTCACATTTGCGCCTTTTGGCAGTTCACGCACTAATTGGGCGACATCAACTGTAGCAATTGCAGATTGACTAAATATTGCACAACTCAATGCCGGAAAAAGATATTTTAAAGATTTACGGATATATGTACTGATTGAAGTAGAGGAGATCATAACAACGAGTTTTTAATATTGATATTTTTTGCAATGCGGTAAATAATAATAGCTCTCGTTGATTTCGTAAATCACAATTTATTATTTTCGCCACATAAGTACGCTATTTGTCGCTTATGTGGTTTTGTTTTGACTGTTAATTAATACGTTAAAAGGGATCAAAATAATGCAACAAATTCCGATGACAGTACGCGGTGCCAATCTTTTACGTGAAGAACTTGATTATTTAAAGAATGTGCGCCGCCCAGAGATTATTAAAGCAATTGCCGAAGCTCGTGAACACGGCGATTTAAAGGAAAATGCAGAATATCACGCTGCCCGTGAGCAACAGGGATTTTGTGAAGGACGTATTCAAGAGATTGAAGGTAAATTGTCGAATGCGCAAATTATTGATGTAACGAAAATTGCGAATAACGGACGCGTGATTTTTGGTGCAACAGTGGTGTTAGTGAATGTGGAAACCGATGACGAAGTAACTTATCAAATCGTTGGTGATGACGAAGCTGATATTAAGCAAGGACTAATTTCGGTGAATTCACCGATAGCGCGCGGTTTAATCGGCAAAGAGGTGGATGATAACGTAACTATCACCACACCGGGCGGTAAAGTTGAATTTGATATTATCAGTGTAGAATATCGCTAATCTCTCCCTAGTTTGAAAATTGCCCGCTTTTTGTAGCGGGCATATTTTTTGGATAAAACTCATCAAACTGATTCTCATTAATCCAATCTGTATAACCAATAACCCTCTTATTGATGTTGATTGCTGATCAGTGAACGCATTCGTGATAAAAATTTTGTAAATTCTGTGATAAGATAGCGACCGAATTTTAACTAGAACGATGATATAGATAAGAAAATGGAAAGATTGTGGGTAAAAAATTATCCGGCTGAATCAAGAATGGATCCGAATACGCTTGCATTATCTTCTTTAGTGGAAATGTTGGAAAAAGCGGTCAGAGAACATCCGGACAGACCGGCTTATGTCAATATGGGGCAAGTCTTAACCTATCGTAAATTAGAAGAGCGCAGTCGTGCTTTTGCTGCTTATTTACAGAATGAATTGAAGTTGGAGCGGGGTGATCGTGTTGCATTAATGATGCCGAATTTATTGCAATATCCGATTGCGATGTTCGGTATTTTGCGAGCCGGAATGGTGGTGGTGAATGTCAATCCGCTCTATACGCCGAGAGAATTAGAACATCAACTTAAAGATAGCGGCGCAACGGCGATTGTGGTGGTTTCCAACTTCGCTTCAACTTTAGAAAAAGTGGTGTTCAATACTGATGTTAAGCACGTGATTTTAACTAGAATGGGCGATCAACTTTCATTCGGGAAGCGCACTTTAGTTAATTTCGTTGTGAAATACATCAAAAAATTGGTGCCGAAGTATAAGTTACCGCACGCTGTCACTTTCCGCGAAGTGTTAAGAGTCGGCAAATATCGTCAATATATTCGCCCGGAAATCGGCAAAAAAGATCTTGCATTTCTGCAATATACAGGTGGTACAACCGGTGTGGCGAAAGGGGCAATGCTCACACACGGCAATATGGTTTATAACATTGCGCAGGCGAAATGGTTGGCAGAGCCTTTTGTGAAAGCTGGCAATAATCGTTATGCCACCATTATTTTGCCGATGTATCACGTTTTCTCTCTAACTGTGAACGCATTATTGTTTATTGATTTCGGGCTGACCGGTATTTTAATTACCAATCCTCGCGATTTGCCTAATTTAATCAAAGAGTTAAAACGTTATCGCCCGATTGCGATTACCGGCGTGAACACCTTGTTTAACTCGTTATTACAGCAGGAAGAGCTGAAAAATGTCGATTTTTCACAATTAAGATTAACCGTTGGAGGTGGTGTATCGGTGCAAAAAGCGATTGCGCAGCGTTGGTATGATTTAACCGGTTGCCATATTTTGGAAGGTTATGGAATGACCGAATGTTCACCGCTGATTGCCTGTAATCCGGCGAATTTTGCCGGACACGCCGGTAAAATCGGGGTGCCGGTGCCGGATACCGATATTAAAATTATGGATGATAACGGCAATGAACTTGGGCTTAATCAGCCGGGTGAGCTTTGGGTGAAAGGCGCACAAGTGATGCAAGGTTATTGGAACAAACCGGAAGAAACCGCAGCGGTGTTAAAAGATGGTTGGATGGCGACCGGCGATATTGTTGAAATGGATGATGACTACCAGTTGCGGATTGTCGATCGTAAGAAAGATATGATCATTGTTTCCGGTTTTAATGTTTATCCGAACGAAGTCGAAGATGTGATTATGTTGAACCCAAAAGTGGCAGAAGCCGCGGTTATCGGCGTTCCGCATCCGGTTTCTGGGGAGATTATTAAAGCCTTTGTCGTGAAAAAAGATGAAAGTTTAACTCGCGAAGAGTTGCGTAAACACTGCCGCAGCGGTTTAACCGGTTATAAAATTCCACGAGAAATTGAGTTTCGTGACGAATTGCCGAAAAGCAATGTCGGCAAAATTTTGCGTCGTGTGGTGCGTGACGAAGAGTTGGCTAAACGCGCAAAAGCGGCAGCTCAAAGTTAGTTTGCATATCGTCATCGCAGCTGCAAATGTTGAAGATGACGATCAAAGCGTTGCTTATTAAAACAGTTTTCGCAAACAGTAATACAAAAGGCATAAGGTTTATGCCTTTCTTTTTGAAAGATAAACAGCAGTATGATTTCTTATCAAATTATTCAACAAGATGCGCAATTAAAGCAGTTATGCGAACAGGCTCGGCATTATTCGGTGGTAGCATTGGATACCGAATTTGAACGCGTGCGCAGTTATTATGCCAAACTGGGCTTGATTCAGCTCTATTTTGGCGCAGATGTTGCTTTGATTGATCCTCTCACCATCACCGATTGGCAGCCTTTTATTGCGCTGCTTGCCGATGCCAACGTGTTGAAGATTCTGCACGCCAGCGGTGAAGATATTGAAATTTTTCATCAACAATTTCAGCAAATTCCAACGCCGATGTTGGATACGCAAATTATGGCGAATTTTTTAGGTTTCCCTCAATCAGCCGGTTTTGCGCTATTGGCACAGCATTATTTACAGGTCGAGTTGGATAAAAAAGCGTCAAGAACAGATTGGTTGAAGCGTCCGTTGAGTGAAAGACAGCTTAATTATGCAGCGGCAGATGTCTATTATTTATTGCCGATTTACAAAAAAATGGCGGCGGCAATGGCAAGTTCAGAGTGGAAAACAGCGATTCAACAGGAGTGTGAGCTGTTTGCACAAAAACGTTGTCGTCAAATTTCGCCGGAAAAGGCTTATTTGGATATTGGTAATGCTTGGCGTTTAAATCGAAAAGCATTGAATAATTTGAAATTTTTGGCGAAATGGCGTTTTCAGGAGGGCATAAAACGCAATATTGCCTTGAATTTTATTGTCAGTAGTGAAGGTTTGGTTCAAATGGCAATTCACGAGCCTGTTCACACCGCACAGTTATTGGATTTGGGTTTGCATCCGATGGAGATCAAAAGATATGGCAAAAAACTATTGTTGCTGTTGGAACAGGCAAAACGTGTGCCACTGGAGCAATACCCTGATTTAATTGAAAATATTTCGGAACGTCCACATTACAAGAAATATTTAAATCTACTGCATAAAGAGTTAAAAGCAATGCTACAAAATAAAGTACCGTTACAACTTGTGGCAAGCAAAAAAGCACTGCACCAATTTTTAAAATGGTATTGGTTGGGGCAATCCAAGCAAAAATTACCGGATTTGCTGTGCGGTTGGCGTGCGGTTTATGGCGAAAAATTATTGCATAGCCTTAAAGCAGCGATGGAAAATGAGAACTGAACCGAATTTCTTCTAAAAAAGCATATCTTTTTTTGTAAAAAATATAATGAAAGAGAAAAAAGGTTATTTTTAGATTATTTTATTTGCATAATTTATATTTTCCGCTATCTTAAGGCTGGGCGGAGATCAAAGATCTCTTAATTTTCAACACAACAGATAGAAAATTATAAATTATGGTTACTTCATCTCGTTTTACAGCGTTACTGTTTCAAGGCTCGTTAGTTAAAAGGATTGCCATCGGTCTTGTATTAGGGATATTTTTAGCACTGATTTCTCCTTATTTAGAACCAATGTTGGGCACAAATTTGGCAGAAAATGTTAGTATTCTTGGTCAAATTTTTGTCCGTTCATTGCGTTCGATTGCACCGATTTTGATTTTTGTATTGGTTATTGCAGCCATTGCCAACCGTAAAGTCGGTGAGAAAAGCAACTTAAAAAGCATTATCTATTTATATTTGTTAGGCACGTTTTTATCCGCATTGGTGGCGGTGGTTGCCAGTTTCTTATTCCCGACCGAATTAGCGTTGGGGGATGCGGAAAAATCTATCGCTCCGCCGGAAAGCGTGACTCAAGTGTTGAGCACTTTAATTTTTAACGTGGTGGACAATCCGTTCAATGCGCTTTTCAACGCTAACTTTATTGGTATTTTGGCGTGGGCGATCGGTCTTGGCGTCGCATTACGCCACGCTTCTGACACCACCAAAAATTTACTGTTGGATATTTCCGAAGCCGTTTCTATGGTGGTAAAAGTGGTGATTGCATTTGCACCAATCGGGGTGTTCGGCTTAGTAGCAAGCACTTTGGCAGACAAAGGTTTATCGGCATTGGGCGGTTATATCCAAGTGTTGGCAGTATTAATCGGTTCAATGTTATTTGTTGCTTTCATCATCAATCCTATTTTGGTGTTCTGGAAAACCAGAGAAAACCCATATCCGTTAGTTTGGACCTGTATCCGTGTCAGCGGTTTAACTGCTTTCTTCACCCGTAGTTCTGCGGCGAATATTCCGGTTAATATGGAATTGGCGCAACGTTTGGGCTTAAAAGAAGAAACTTATTCTGTTTCCATTCCATTAGGCGCAAGCATTAATATGGGCGGTGCTGCCATTACTATTACTATCTTAACTTTAGCGGCAGTGCATACTTTAGGCATTGAAGTAACCTTACCGACCGCATTGTTATTAAGTCTGGTTGCCAGTATCTGTGCTTGCGGTGCGTCCGGTGTTGCCGGCGGTTCATTATTACTCATTCCGTTAGCGTGTAGCCTCTTCGGTATTTCAAATGACATTGCGGCGCAAGTTATCGGGGTTGGTTTTATTATTGGTGTGTTACAAGATTCAACCGAAACCGCACTAAACTCTTCTACAGATGTAATCTTCACAGCGGCGGCTTGTAAAGAGGAAGAGCGCAAAAGCAAAGCTTAATTGTTGAGAATTATTTTGTGAGGAATAAATGGAGTGGAACAAATTTCACTCCATTTTTCTTTTAGTATAGTAAACAAGGCATAGTGAACAAAAGTGCTGGCGTTATCAGATTATCCGCTTTAAGTGTTTTTCTCTATTATTTAAAAAGTTGTGCGTGAGATCCGACACGATAAAGTTTAATCACGCCATTTTTCATATCTCGTTGATAAATTAAAAGTAGATCAGGGCGTCCGTGGCATTCTAAATAACCGACATAATTACCGATTAAAGCGTGTTCTTTGTATTTTGGCGGTAATGGTTCTCCGGAAACAAGTAATGAAATCACTTCTGTAATAATTGCTTTCGCATTAGCATCTTTGTTATAACGTTTGGCATCTTTTTTGAATTTACTGGAAACCTCAAGCGTGAACATATTACCAACCTAAGTCTGCTTTTAGCTCTTCCACACTATTGTAATGGGATACGCCAATACCATTTTCCAATTCATAGATGGCTTGTAATGTTTCACTGTTTGGTTCTACCAACCCTTCAGGGAGAGTGCCTTTTGCGGCGAGTTGAGTCAAAAGCATTCTGATAATAGTTGATAAGTCTAAACCCAGTTGTTTTGCATTAGCTGATGCAAGTTCTTTGATATGTTGATCGATGCGGACGGTTAAATTACTGTTCATTAAAAGCTCCTTAAGAAGTTGTTAGTGCAATATTGTAATTACAATACTGCACGAACGCAACTTTTAAACTCAATATAACAAAAAGCCCGATCTTTCGATCGGGCAATATTGGATAAGTAAAAACAGCAACAACAATTAGATGGCTGTTTAAATAGTTAAAAATTAACGAGTGGAAAGTTGGAAAATCATCGCTTCAGCTTGGCAACAAAACTCAAATGCCGCTTTTAATTGATAACCGCCGTCAACTTGGGTAATTTCGCTGGTAATTTTGCAAGGTTCGCTTTCAGCGGCTTTTGCTTTTTCGGTCAAATAATCAAGTGCTTGCTGCGCTTGTTCTTCAGAGGCATAAACTTGAGCAAAATCAACGCTGCAGTCTTCATTATCGATCACGGTGCCGACATCAACGCAACAACAAACTTTTGCTTCTTCAGGTTTACATTTCATTTGACTCATAAATAACTCCAATTTCAAAAAAAGTGATAAAAAAACAAATTTATTTTAACACGACGCCGTAAGAAAACCGCTGAGAGTTTATTTAATTTGATCTATATCAAGCCGATTTCAAACTTGACTGGTCTAATCACTTCGTTTTAAAGCCTGATTGTGTTGAGTTATGCCGTGATATTGCATAATATTCAAGCCCTTAAATTGGGACTAGTGATTAATAAATTAATAAGGAAACTAATTAATGCGTTTACTTTCAAAAACTTTACTTGCAAGTTTGGTTGCAGTTGCATCTCAAGGAGCATTTGCCTCTGCTTTCCAATTACATGAAACCTCAACTTCCGGTTTAGGTCGTGCTTATGCGGGGGATGCGGCAGTGGCAGAAAATGCTGCTGTGGTGGCAACCAACCCGGCATTAATGACTTTCTTTAAACAGCCTGAAATTTCCGTTGGCGGCATTTATGTTCGTCCGAATATTGATATGAAGGGAGAAGCAAAATTAGGTAAAGAGCCAAAAGTATTAACAGCAAATGCAGATGCTAACGACATTGCCACAAAAGAAGTGCTCCCATATATTTATGCAGTTTATCCAATTAATGATCGTTTCGCTGTTGGTGGTGGTGTAAACGTTAATTATGGCTTGGCAACAGAATTTAATAATAGCTACAATGCCGGCTTTTTTGGCGGTAAAACTGACTTAACAGCAATTAATTTCAATTTAAGCGGTGCTTATCGTGTCAGCAATAATTTCAGTATCGGTGCCGGTGTGAATGCCGTATATGCCGATGCAGTAGTTGATCGCCGTGTTGGTGTTTTAGGCTTAGGCGGCGCAGCGCTATTAGCACAAAAAGCCCAAGCAGCAGCTGCTCAACAAAACACTGCAGCAGCACAACAATATGCAGCAATGGCACAGCAAGTTAAATCATTAGATCAATCCGCTATTCTACATAAATTAACAGGTGATACTTGGGGTTATGGTTGGAATGTCGGTGCAGTTTATGAGTTTAATGAAAACAACCGTATCGGTTTATCTTATCACTCTCACATTAGTTTAGACTTTGACGGTGATTATACATCTGATGTGCCGACTAGTATTCGTGCAGCATTATTGAATGATCCTAATAACTATACTTCCGGTTCATTAAAACTTCCGCTTCCGGCTTATTGGGAAGTTGCCGGTTATCACCGTTTATTGCCAAAATTTGCGGTAGCTTATAGCATTAAACGCACTGAATGGAGTCGTTTTAAAGAGTTATATGCTCACAATGGCGGAAATAAAATTTTTAGAAAAGTAGAGAATTTCCAAGACACCACTCGTTTTGCATTAGGTTTTATTTATGATGTGAATGAGGCCTTAACTTTACGTACCGGTATTGCACACGATGAAACTGCTGTACCTCAAGGTTATCACTCAATTTCGATTCCTGATACTGATCGTATGTGGTACACCTTCGGTGCAACCTATCGCTTTACGCCAAATTTGTCGGTTGATGCCGGTTACGCCTTTGTTAAAGGTAAAAATTTGTCATTTGACGAATTTGATCAAGAAAATCCAAGTGTCAAAGGTTCATTTGATTCAAAATCTACCGCACATTTATTCGGTCTAGGATTAAACTACCGTTTCTAAGTTTTCGATAAATTACAAAGCAAAGGCTGACATTGTTCAGCCTTTTTTGTTATATATTAGAGAAAAATTGTTAAGGATTACGAATGACCTCTTTTTTCAGTGAAAAACTACAACAATTAGCGCAAATAGGGCAAAGACGCGCATTCCCACAAATTGAACATCAAAGCAAATGGATTCAACAACGAGGACAAAATTTACTTAACCTCTCTTCAAATGACTATTTAGGCATTGCTGCCGAACCACGGTTTTTAAGCCAATTTTTGGCAGAGATGTCGCAGCAACCGCTGCCATTAACCAGCTCTTCCTCACGATTATTAACCGGAAATTTCCCGATTTATGAAACACTGGAACAACGCATTGCACAGGATTATCAACGCCAAGCCTGCCTATTATTTAATAGCGGTTATCACGCCAATATCGGTATTTTGCCGGCGGTAACCGATCGGCATACCTTGATCGTGGCGGATAAATTGGTTCACGCCAGTATCATTGACGGCATTCGCTTGTCGGAATGCAAATGGGTGCGTTATCGCCATAATGATTACCAACATTTGTCCGATATTTTGCAAAAACAGGCGGCGGATTACCAACGCATTATTATTGTGACCGAAAGTGTGTTCAGTATGGATGGCGATATTGCTGATTTAGCAGCGTTAACCGCTCTGAAACAGCAGTATGACAATGTTTTGTTATATGTTGATGAAGCACACGCTGTCGGGGTGTTCGGCGAAAAAGGGTTGGGTATTGCTGAACAGCAGGGCTATATCGATCAGATTGATTTTTTAGTCGGCACATTTGGTAAAGCGCTTGCCTCAATGGGGGCGTTTGTGGTGTGCGATCAAGCGGTGAAAGATTATTTGATTAATACGATGCGACCGCTGATTTTCTCTACCGCTTTGCCGCCGTTGAATGTGGCTTGGAGCCATTTTATTTGGCAACAGCTGGCGAATTTTCACGAACGTCGCCAACATTTAGCGAACATCAGCCAACAGTTGCGAACTTTTATTCAGCAAACGTTGGGCTTTCCAATGCCGAGTGCAACGAATGTTGTGCCTTATATTGTCGGTGAAAATCAACGTGCATTGGAAGTTGCACAGCGTTTGCAGCAACGCCATTTTTATGCTTTGCCGATTCGCCCGCCGACAGTGCCGAAAGGAACGGCGCGTATTCGTTTTTCACTCACAGCGGCAATTAATGACGCGGAAATTGCTGAATTGATGCAAACATTAAAAGAATTAGCATAAGGATTTTGGATGAAAACAGCATTTATCGGACAACAAGGCTCAAATTTAATTCTCTATTTTGCCGGTTGGGGCACGCCGCCGAGTGCGGTCGCGCATCTACAAATACCACCAAATTTTGATTTGTTAATCTGTTATGACTATCAGGATTTACAGTTGGAATTCGATTTTTCTTGCTATCAAGAAATCTATTTAGTCGCTTGGTCAATGGGTGTTTGGGTGGCGGAACAGGTGTTGCAAAATCAGAAAGTTGCCATCCACAAAGCGGTTGCGATTAACGGTACACCGAAACCCAATGATGATCAATTCGGTATTCCGAGCGCGATTTTCCAAGGAACGTTAGATCATTTAAATGCAACAACACGAAATAAATTTGAACGCCGAATGTGCCAAAGCAGAGAAGTGTTGGCGCAATATCAACAGTTGCCGGATTATCGTCCGTTAGAAAATGTGCAGCAGGAATTAAAGTATCTTGATCAGCAGATTAAGCAGCGACCAACGACAACCTTTCTGTGGCATCAGGCGTGGATTGCGACTCAGGATCATATTTTCCCGGTAGTGAATCAACAAGCATACTGGCAATCTCATTGCCCAGTGAAAACTATCGAAGCCGGGCATTATGCTTTTCCCTATTTTCAACAATGGCAGCAGTTATGGCATTGATTGATAAAGAACAGGTGGCAAAGCGTTTTCAAACGGCACAATTCAGTTATGCGCAACAGGCGATAGCTCAGCAGAAAATTAATCAACGTTTGATTGAGTTATTGCAGACGAGTGGACGACATCAGTTTGAGCGTGTGTTGGAGATCGGCTGTGGCACAGGAGATTTAACCGAACGATTAATAAAAGCAGTCAAAATAACCGAATTAGATCTGAACGATCTTTATTTTAGCGATAATGTGCGACAAAGCTTACAGCAAAATCGGTATGCTAATGTTGAACAGGTGCGTTTTATCGGCGGTGATATTGAGCAGTTAACGTTAACGCAACCGTATGATCTGATTATTTCCGCTTCAACAGTGCAGTGGTTACATCATAAAGCAGCCTTTTTAGCGAAATGTGCGCAGTATCTTAATGCTAATGGTATGCTGTTATTTAACACTTTTGCGCCAAATAACTTAACGGAAATCAGCACATTAACCGGAGTCGGTTTATCCTATCCGACAGCAGCCGAGTGGCAACAGTGGCTGAAACCTTACTTTGCATTGGAGCATTTATCCACAGAAACCATCCGTTTACGATTTGACTCGCCGCTGACAGTGTTACGTCATTTAAAAGCAACCGGTGTAACCGCAGTTGAGAAAACGACGTGGACGAAAGGAAAACTGCAACAATTTTGCCAAGCATATCAGCAGCGGTACGCGTTGGCGGATGGCTCTGTTTATTTGAGTTATGTGCCGATGTATTTTGTTGTGGGGAAATCTTTAGGGTAGGTTTGGTGTTTGATTGATTTGGTATTGTGTCACTTATCTGGTTAATTTTTATGGCGAGTTTGGGTACACCCATTTTACTGCGGCTGCGCCTTGCATTGATGCTTTGGTTTCGCCCAAAGGGCGACTTCATTTTTCTGTGGCAAGTTTGGGTTTCGCCCAAAGGGCGACCCCATTTTCTTTGCTTGCCCAAAGAAAATGGGGGAAAAGAAAGGGCACCCTGAACGCTTGCTTTTCCTCATTCCGGTCAGATTTTCCGGGCGGCAAAAAAACAGATTTTTCGAGCAAGCTCGAAAAATTAACACTTTTTTTGCCTGAAAATCTTCCCTGCATTCGGGCAAGCGTTAAAGGGAACCCATTGGTGCTTTTATCAAAATTTGTGATTGAAAATAAATTAACGGCACGATTTCACGATTAAAAATTTTTCACTGAACAAGATAAAATCCCCATTTCCCCCTTTACAACTTGCCTGAATGAGCGGCGAAGTGGCTAGGAGAATTTTTTCTGTTTGAGTCCCCATTTTGCCACGTAGTGGCGTTTAAAATGGGGACGAGTTTAAAAATTCTCCGTCTGCCACTCCGCGAAATGAAGAGTAGCAAGTTGTCAGGGGGTGTGTTCTTTGCCTACTTTCTTACACAAGTAAGAAAGTAGGTCGCCTTTGGGCGAAACCAAAACATCAATGCAAGGCGAAGCCGCAGTAAAATGGGGTCGACCTTTAGGTCGAAACCCAAACTTACCACAGAAAAATAAAATCGCTCTTTGGGCGAAACCCAAACTCGCCACAGCAAAAACTTCAACAAAACCCTTGCCCAAGCAAAAAATATATGTATAATACGCCACGTATTTCGGACGCGGGGTGGAGCAGCTTGGTAGCTCGTCGGGCTCATAACCCGAAGGTCGTTGGTTCAAATCCGGCCCCCGCAACCAATTTTCCCTCTTATATTATTTCAGTCTTATTAATTTTTCTTCTTTCCAACAAAAACTCAATCACAGCCTTCACTCGTTTTAATTGTTGATGTTTAGGAAAATAATAGAGATAAAAAGCAGGAAATGATCGCCAATAAGGTTCTAATACCGGAATTAATTCCTGTTGTAGGTTTAACTGTTGATAACGTAAGTCAAAGATTCTGCCAATTCCCATTCCTTGTATAATTGCATCCATCATTATTTCAGTGTCATTAAAAATTAATTGTGATTCAAGTGCAATTTGCCGTTCTTCACCGTCAATATTTAAAGTTAATGGGTTTAAACGATTATGCGTCATAAACCGATGTCCGATAAATCGGTGATTTTTGAGATCTGCTATGGATTGAGGCACACCATATTTTTGCGCATATTCTTTGCTGACAAATAAACCTTCCCGCATTGGTGCCGTAAGCTGATGGGCAATCATTCCCTCCTCAATGCTATGACCGAATCGTATGCCTAAATCAAAATAGTGATCCACAATATCAACCATCGCATTATTAATAGACAATTCAAGTTGAATATTGGGATATTGCTGACAAAATTGTGTATAAATCGGCTGGATAGCTATATAAAAAGCAACTTGCGGTAGTGTAATTTTTACCGTTCCTGATGGCGGATTAGCGGCGCTGCTCAAACTTTCAAAAGCATCTTCAATCGCATAAACAGCTTCTTTCGTTTGCTGAATCAGTTTTTCGCCGGCTTCTGTTAAGACCAATTTTCTTGTAGTACGCAAAATAAGAGGCAAGCCCATTTCCTGCTCTAAAGCCTGCAATGATTTACTCACCGCCGCTGCACTAATTTCTAACTTTTTAGCAGCAGCTGAAATACTGCCACTTTGCGCAATAGTGTGTAAAAACAGAAGTTGCTGATAATAATTTTTCTGCATATTTTAAACTAATAGTTAAAAGTATTTTAAAGAATACTAGACTACTCTTTAATAAAACAGCTGTCTATAATAAGGTTGTTTTTTGAATAACAGACAGATTAAGGAGTTAATATGAAAATTGCTGTAATTGGAGCAACTGGATTAATTGGTAAAGCGGTTACTGCTGAATTAGTTGCGCGTGGTCATCAAGTGATAGGGATTTCTCGTCACGCTGATTCACTGCCGAAAGCGGATAACTTTACCGCTGTAGCATTAGATGTCAATTCCACACAATTAGTTGATCAACTTACCAATGTTGATGCGGTGATCAGTGCTTTCAACGGCGGTTGGGAAAATCCGAATTTAGTCGCCGATTATAACAAAGGAATACAATCCATTTTGCAAGCAGCACAACAAGCAGCTGTGCCTTATTTATTAATTGTTGGCGGTGCCGGCTGTCTTTATGTCGCACCTAATTTACAGCTGGTTGATACTAAAGAATTTCCGGAAGCTATCTATCCGGCAGCCAATGCTATTCGTCAATTATTGATTCAATTAAAACAAAATAAACAATTGAACTGGGCATTTGCATCGCCAGCGGCAATGTTTGCCGTCAATCCGGTCAAATTTGAGGCGACAGGGCATTATCGTATCGGTGGAAATCACGTTCTGTTGGATAAAAATGGGCAACCTGCTGATATTAGTCTACCTGATTTAGCAGCAGCACTTGCAGATGATGCAGAACAAAAAGCGCATTTACATCAACATTTCACCGTTGCTGAATAAACTGAAAATCCATTTATAACGAAAAGCCGCTCAAAAGAGCGGCTTTAATG
>SKEB01000398.1_pt2 | contig 15151 bp, 9 predicted proteins | sample 4826561 | NCBI WGS metagenome assembly SKEB01 (sample SAMN11008820, study PRJNA524170) | human gut metagenome | biome: Human fecal sample; material: Feces; isolation source: fecal sample from pouch patient p17 | host: Homo sapiens | place: Israel: Tel-Aviv | collected 2016-03-29
CAGAAATATACATATCCTCACCTGCCTTAAATTCCTTTTTTATTATACCATTTTCTTTCTGTAGCCCATGAAAATAACAAATCTTCTAATGGTTTCATCACAAAGCTGCCTGTTTCATACAAAATAGGCAGCCGTTTTATAACAGATTATACTTTTTCATTCCCGGCTGTATATTTCCCGCTCTTTTTCTGTGCCTCATAAAGCTCAAAGTATTTTCCCTTCTTCTCCAAAAGTTCTCCATGAGTTCCTTTTTCTATAATCTCTCCATGATCAAGCACGATAATCTGATCAGCATCACGGACAGTAGATAATCTATGGGCAATAATGATCGTTGTGCGGTCCATTGCCAAGTCGTTCAATGTTTCCTGTATCTTTTTCTCTGTCTGGCTGTCAAGTGATGATGTGGCCTCATCAAAGATAACAATAGGAGGATTTTTCAAAAATACCCTGGCAATAGAAATCCTCTGTTTTTGCCCGCCAGATAACTTAACTCCGCGTTCTCCCACTTTTGTTTCATATCCATGGGGAAGCTGCGAAATAAATTCATCAGCAGCAGCCAATTTCGCTGCTGCTTTTATCTCTTCCGCAGAAGCCCCTTCTTTTCCGTACCCAATATTTTCACCAATTGAATCCCCAAAAAGGAAAACATCCTGCTGCACGATTCCAATCTGTTTTCTTAAATCCTGTTGGCAATATTCTTTTATGTCTTTTCCGTCTATCAATATTTCCCCCGATGAAGGATCATAAAAACGAAGAAGGACATTGGCAAGAGTACTCTTCCCTGTTCCTGTCTCCCCCACGAAAGCAATCGTTTTACCTGCAGGGATAGCCAAACTTATATGATGCAAGACCAAACGATTATCATCATAGCCGAAACTCATATCTTTAAAACAAATATCCCCTCTGACTTTATTAAAAACGAGTGGCATTTCAGGATCCTCTATAGACGGCTTGGTATGCATAATTTCCTCAAAACGTGAAAATCCGGCCATGCCCCGCTGATATACTTCCGCCAATATGGTTAATCGGAATACGGGACGCATAAAAATATTCACATACAGTAAAAATGCAACAAAATCCGGCAATGTAAGTATATCGACAGAGATCATATATCCGCCCGTCAGCAAAACCACCACATTGATAAAATTCGTAAAGAAATTAATACTTCCTGAGAAATAGGCAACTAATTTATAGGAATTGAACCTTGTATTTCTAAGCTCCCTACTTTTACTACAAAAACGCTTCCGCTCAAAATCTTCCATGGCAAATGCCTTTATAAGGCGAATCCCTGATAAACTTTCTTCCGCTCTGGCACTTACTTCTCCTGCTTTTACACGGTTTTTACGAAAGGCATCTTTCATTTTCCGATTTATTTTTACTGTATGGAATGCTTTACCAATCAGGAGCCCGCCGATTAAAATGGCCAATGTCCAATTCATAATAAGCATGGCTATGATGGTTCCTGTCATGATGACAGCACAAAGTAAAACGTCATTGGGACCGCGAAAAGCCAATTCACTTACTTCCGTCACATCACTTGTTATACGTGATAAAAGCTGCCCTGTTTTTTCATTATCAAAATAACGGAAAGATAACGTTTCGATATGAGAAAAAAGATCATTTCTCATATCATGCTCAATAGATGCACTCATAATATGTCCATAATACTGTACAGAATAAGAAATAATAAATTCAAAGATATAAAGCAGCAACAGAATCGCGGATCCCCAAAAAAGTGCTGTCATGTTTTTAGAAGGAAGAACCTGATTAATAAGCTCTCTTACCATGACAGGAAAAATCAAATCAAGCCCCGCCATGGCAAAAGTCCCAATAATTACACCTATAAGTAGTTTCATATAAGGCTTGTAATAGTGCATAAGGTTTCTAATCATTATCATTCTCCCTGTTCCAAATATGCAGATCATAAGAACCGATTAAATCTCCATCCGGTGTTACCGCAGGCACTTCAATTCCTGCTGCATATTTCCCATCATCAGAAATAGAAATTGCCTGAATAGGCCCTTTAGTATGATATCGATTTAGCTCCTTTCCGTTGACTAAACTGATCACCGCAGCTCCATGCGCACCATAATCATGATTTCTTACATTCCGCCCAATAGCAATAGCTGCGATACCTGATGAGGAAAATGTAATTCCTTCCACTTCTGCTCCTGCTGTATATTTAAATTTATACGCCCCTTCCATATCAAAAAGATATACGCTATTACTGGAAGGATGTATAATCGGTGCGGGAATTTGCCAATTTGCCCGGTTAAATGTATTAATAGTTGTGAAGACAACACCTTCAGGCACGATATAAGCATCTCTACCGGCAGCGTTATACCAACCGCCGGCTACCTTATGTGGTTTTGAAAGGACCCGTTGCCAAAGTATACTGCCGTTCTCATCAAAAAGGATTCCTCTCCCATCACTGGTCATCGCAGACAAATACTTTCCATCCTCTGAATAATTAGGACCATTGCGTATCGTTGTTATCTCAAAAAGTGGTGCCGCCGGTATATCCTTAGCACTAATCAAAGTTCCTTTATCCTTGTCCAAAACATATATATTTTTATTATATTTTCTTTCTTCAGTCCCTGATTTGTCATAATTAGCAGAAGCAAACGCAAACCGCCCTGTTGCAAAAGATACACTGCCCCAATTAATCCAGCTGTCCATATTTTCATTGAGCGGGTACCGCCAGCGTTCGTTCCCTCTTTCATCAAAGGAAATGATTCGGCTTATATAAGCTCTTGAATGATTCTTACTGACAGTAGATCGATAAAAAATGGCATATACATTACCTTCCTTGTCTGTTTCTACATGAATCGGAATCGGATACGCGCGAATTTCATTTTCAACTCCAATAACATCAACTCCGTCAAATTTCCATAAGATATCTCCCGTTGCAACCTCTAAGGCGTAGAGCGTTCCGGATGGGCTGCTTTCTCCGACATAGACAATCCTGTTATCTTTACTCAACGCCAACGAACGGATTTCACCAATTCCGATGGTTCTGGACCATCTTTCATATCCTTCTATAGAAAAATGATACATTTCCCCTTTTATGGTTCCGACAATCCATCCACGATTAACCGGCGAATAAAGAATCTCTCCGCCATCAAAGCCCATTCTGTCATAGTTTCTTCCTGCCACATTCCCCAGTGAAACAATAGTTTCTCCTTCAGCTTTTTCTCCATCGAACATTCCCCATGGCGTTTTATTTCCTGTCAGAAAGAACAGCAACAGCCAGGTCATCCCCAACAACAGAAAAATAAGCATTGTCTTCATCTTTTTCATAGATATAATTTTGTCCAATCATAAACTATACGCAGCGCGCCAAAATAAATCCCCTGCTGTGACAGTGCATACATGAGCTTGCTGATACCGGCTGCCATAATAGTCCCCATTAGGAACAGACATACTGCCTTTTCCCGCAAATCCCAGATTCCATAACTCTGCTGTTTTGCCAGAAACAACCCCCTGCTGACAACAGAAAGCGCCAAAGTTTGGGATCTCCTGATACATCTCGCCAAAAGAGGTTTCACTATATATGGCAAATGTCGGATAATCTGGGTTCTCCCTTTATTCCCATGGCTGCGCAGCTGCAGCGCAATAATAACTTCACCAGCTTCAGAGGCCAATACAGGAAAAAATCGAATAGCTGTTACCAGCATAAAGGATATTTGCGGCGACAGACGCCAGGATGAGAGCCCTTTTAAAAGCTGGCGAGGATCGCTGGTCCAGCATACAAGCAGACCCAATGCAATCATAGATACAGATCTCATTCCCTGTATCGCACCATACACAAGTCCCTCCTGATAAATATAAAGTCCGTCGGTCAGTGCACCTAAAACAGGAAATGCAGGACTGATCAGCATAAGAATGGGAGTACGTGGATTTTGTGCAAAGAACAATGCCTGGCTGGCAACAGATCCCCACAGCCCAAATAAAATAAATACCGCAAGCACCTTCCACTTATATACGGGTGTTCCGGCAGCTATATGAAGCGCTATACTTATAGAAAACAAAATAAATAATGTCCGTGGATTATCCACAATAACCATAATCAGAGCAAAAAGAAACAGGACACACAATTTAGTCCTTCCATCCAACCGTGAAAAGAAAGTATCATTGTTTGTACCTTCCCATAATTGCCTAAAGGACATGGCGCATCACCTCCTTTACTGTTATACAGGGATCTATACCAAGGTATTCCGATAATTCAAGCATCGGTGGCATGGATAATCCCCCCATTCTAAGAACTTCTTTATTACTGAATATTTCATGAGGTGCCCCCACCGCTACAAAATGTCCTTGTGCCAGCACAAAGATACGATCTGCCAGTGATGATGCCAATTCAATATCATGCGTACAAAAAAATATTGTTTTTCCTTGCTCCGCTGCATAGGAAAGGAGAATACTGAGATTTTCAAGACTTTTTTGATCCTGTCCCGTTGTCGGTTCATCTAATAAAAGAAGCTCATTGTCTCTTCGTGAAAGTAATGCTCCCAAAACGACGCGAAGGCGCTGCCCCTTTGATAAGGCAAGCGGGAAATCATCCAGATAATGATATACGTGAAGCTTGTGCAATAAAATATCCAATTCTTTTTCTGTCATTGTCTTATTATTCCATAGCAATTCTTCCCGAACTGAATCATTTAGGAGCATCAGGTCTGCTTCCTGCAGCATATATCCAATATATTCTCTCCGCTTCCCTATCGATTTCCCATGAATTAAAATTTCCCCTGAGGAAGGCTCCTCCAACCCCGATAAGATATTCATGAGTGTTGATTTCCCTGCGCCATTAAACCCCATGAGTGCATTGATAGATCCCTTCTTGATTTTAAAATTCAATCCGTTTAATATATCAGAATCCGCACCGGGATATCTGTAAGTGATATTTTTACCTTCTAAAATCAACTCATCACTACTATTTTCTACTATACATGGCCCTATGGATTTTTGGAATTTTATACCTGCTTGCTTTATTTCCTCCGCAGTCTTCTTCAACGAGTAAGATAATTTTTCCAATTTCATGAATCTTCCCAATTTAACGCTTTGCGGTTCACGAATTCCATATCCATCATTTTGGTCCAGGACATACCATGATTCATCCATTAATCCATCATATACAAAATACCCCTTATGCATAATACAAAGACGAGGAAACCACGCAGCCAGCTCATTAACCCTATGCTCAACAACTACAATAGTCATATGTTCTTCTCTCTGCAAAGAAACTAACAATTCAAGAAAAGACTGCACTCCCTGGGGATTCATCTGGCTCACCGGCTCATCAAGAATAAGCAATTTCGGCTTTGTCACTAATACGGATGCTAAGGCAAGCCGCTGTCTTTGTCCGCCGGAAAGCGCATGAATACTTCTTTCTTCCATCCCATCCAATCCCGTGCGTGCAAGAACTTCCTTAACCTTCTCTTTAACAGCAGAAGCTTCTATCCCTCTGTTTCCAAGAGCAAACCCCACTTCATCGGCAACGGTCATCGCAAAAATCTGATCGTCCGGTGTTTGGTATACTGTTCCCACAAAAACGCCTATCTCTTCTGCGGACATCGCCGCCGTGTCTTTTCCACCCAAAAAGATTTTCCCGTCTATAGAACCATCCTCTTTATCCAGCAGTCCTGTCACCGCTTTTACTAAAGTGGATTTTCCACATCCGGATCTACCTGCAATAAGTACCATTTCTCCTTCTTCTATACAAAGATTGACTCCTGTAAGCGTATCCTTTTCCCTGGAAGTATATCGGCAAGATACATTTTGAATATCCAAAATCATGTTCCCATCACCTGCTTAAGCTTCCCTCCCATACGATACCCCATCCAGGCACCAATACTGCTGTATAGAATCCCATTAACCAGCATATAGAGGGCAATAAACCAATCGGCATAGTATAAACGATAAAAGAACATCATCTGCTGCATGTTTATAAAGGTAATAAACGCATCAGCTATACCTATCATTACCGCAATCAAAACAGCATATTGTTCCGTGATTACTTCTTTTTTAAAGAATCCCCAAACCCATAGCACAAACTCTAAGACAACAATAGATACTGAGCAAATCAGGATTCCCACCAATGTAACACGCCCGAAAAGTATGGCAGACAAGAGCCAACGCATCAGGAAAAACAACGATAATACACCGGGACGCCTGAATAAAATTAACAACGCCATTAAAAGGAGGTATTGCACAATACCATTTAATACCCCTGTTATAAGCCCCGAAAATGGCCCTAAGATAACATGAAAAAAGTCTCCCAGCAAAGTTACGGGTACAACAACACCGCCAAAAGCAAGCGCGGCAAAAAGAGCCACTGTAATATCTCCCCGTGCACCAATCCGGATAGTACATTTCTTCAGCTTTTTAAAGGATGCCATTACAAATGCTACGCAAGCCCCGGCAAAACCGATGGCAAATATCTCTGTACTTTTTCTTTTCACAATTGTCAACGGAACTTCTGTTACTTTTGATGTATTTCCATCAGTCAAAGTAATCCGTAAATTATAATTGCCTTCATTAATGGTGAATGGGTTTATATAAAGCGGCATGATAACCGGTTGGCTTACTTGCGGCAAAAGACCTATAGATGCTTCCGTAGCATCAGTGTTCTCATCACTCCAGCCGATACCTCCATCTTCAGTCCTGACCGAAATTAATCCCTTCTTCACTTCACCACTGGGCTGGTCCATAAGTTCTGCCACGAAATGAAGTGTTCTTGTATCTTTATTCGGATTTCTCATTTCAAGGAGAATATACGCTGCCGGCGTATTCAATAATGACGGCCAATCTGCGGGCTTGCTTCCTATAAGCCGATTCCTTATGTTCTCAAGAGTCACATCCCGTACATACAATATATCTTTTGCTTCTCTTTGATCGACTTTTCCATCTTCATCTACAGGGGCAACGATACGTTGTATATACCAAGTAGAATTTTCCTTTTCTTCAGAAACTCCTGCAGCGGATGCTTCGCTTTTGCCGATACTGAAATCAACTTTTTGTATATATTCTTTACCGTCATAACGAATTTTTACAGAAATTGCATAATTTCCTTCTTTCAGATCCTTATCACAAGAAAGAGAAACAACCGAAAAGACTTGTCCATAATTGGCCGGCAGCTTCCACTTTGCTGTAATCACATTATCTTTTGCCGTGTTCCAGCCTTCCATTTTCAGCGCATGGATACCACTTGGCAGAGTCACTTTAATATCGGCCGTTTCTTCTTTCGGAAGATTTATGCTCTCAATATTTAAGAATAAAATTTGTGTACTCCCCGCGGGTATTATTTTATGTTTTTCTCCATTCAAACTGTAAGGGAACTGTACATCCAATTGAACTGATTCGTTCCCATAAACCGTCAAATGAAACAATGCTGAAAAGATCACTGCGAAAAGGAATAATATTCTACGAATCATGCTGTCCTCGCTCATAAGCTGTTTGCCGCCCTATGCATAGCAAACGATCTTCGCTTATCTTGTCTACATGAAAATATGATGCACCCATTTTCTGAGCTAATTCTTTTGCAAGTCCCAGTTTGATAAAACTCGATTCTGTATCAATTACTGCGGCCAGCATATGCCGATGTCCAATCCGCTCTGCTTCTGACAATGCATCTCTCACGGGATCCGTATTTTTATTAAGCGAATTAGTTGCTCTCCCATCAGTAATCAAAATTAACACCGGATCTTGTAACGGATCCTGCTTGTAAAGCCTGTCGAGCATATCTTCCGCTTTTATAAGCCCCTGGGCAAGTGGTGTTTTACCGCCAGTGGGAAGTGCTGCTAACTTCTTTTGTGCAAATTCTATACTTCGTGTTATCGGTAAAAGGACTTCCGCCCTATCCCGCCTAAATGCGATCATACCCACTCTATCACGTTTCTGGTAAGCATCCGCCAGCATTTTAAATACCACCCCCTTAACCGCTTTCATCCGTTCACGGGCACCCATAGATCCACTTGCGTCAACCAGAAATAAAAATATATTACCTGTCCTTTTTTCCCTTTCTTTCCGCCGGATATCCTCATGACGGATGACCACAGCGCATCCGTTGGATCGTCTGCCTTTTTGATGGGGTGCCGCTGCGCGGAGTGTGGCATCAATTGCAATATCATGCGTTTCCCCTTTAGGAATACCGGCTTTTACATACCGTCCCTGTCTTTCATCGCTTCTCGTCATATTTCTCTTTCCGCTGCCTTTTGGGGAAAATCGTTTTTTCTCGTTCTGTATCCAGAGTGGAGGAAGAATTACATGAGAATCTGCGGGATCTACTTTTTCATCATCCGCCCCCTGCGGAAATTCCGGCATATCCGATGATGATTCATCATTGTCACTCCCATTCCCCGCCGCTTCAACAATATGATTCCCGCTTGGATCCTCTCCATCATCACCAGGATCGTTATTTTCGGATTCCTGATCTTTCTCTGTATTGTTTTTATCCGGATCTTCCAGTTCATCAGACTGCGGCAGTTCCTCTTCCCAGTTCTTTCTCATACGGTGGGGAAGTACAAATTCCGCCGCTTTTTCCAGATCCTTAGGCAATACATATCTTCTTTCTGCCAAGGCAGCCAATGCTCGTGCCACTTCAATTAAATAGATATCCGCCCGATGTCCGGATACATGTGCTTTTAATGCATATACCGATGCCAACTGTATCATGGCCGATGAAACAACCACTTTGGGCAGCAAGGACATTGCAGAATGTATTGCCTTCTTTATTTTTTCATTTTCCAATTTCCATAATTTACAAAAAGACGCACAATCCTTTTCAAAAGAAATAGTACGTTTTAATATCTCAACACGTGTATTTTCATCATGGATATTGTCAACATTTACGAAAAGCCCAAACTGATCCAAACAAGCCCCGGATAGCATCCCGCTTTCCGGATTTATCGCGGCAATAACGGTAAAACTCGTATCACACCGCAGTGATAATCCATCCCGTTCAAGCTGATACGCCCCAACTTCTGCAATATTTAAAATAGAATCCAGCAAATCCTCCCGCAATAAATTAGCATCATCTAAATAGAGCACACCTTGATCCGCTTCATTAATAATTCCGGGATACAGTTTTTTCTGTCCGCTGTAAATGGCTTTTTCAGTATCAATGGTACCAAACAACCGGTCTTCGGTAACACTTACCGGTATATCCCGCCACGGTCTTTCAATCAGTTCCTGTGTGCTTCTCATCAGTGTAGATTTGCCAATGCCTCGAGGTCCGGAAATCAAAAGACCACCGGCGCGAGGATTTACCAGCACAATAAGTATGGCTGTTTTTGCATGATTTAGTCCCAATACAGCGGAGAAAGGAAAATTATTGCGTTTCATCATCAATAACCTGATCCACCTGCTCCCAATTCAATGTTTGTTCTTCAAACGGGCGGCGATGCATACGATGCGGGAGCACCATCCTTGACGCCGCTCTCAGATCTTCCCTGTTTACTGCTGTACGCCCTTCAACAGCTGCTATCGTTTCTGCCGTTTTAATCAATGTTATATCTGCCCGATGCCCATCAACCCCAAGCAATATAGATATTTTAGCAGCAAGAAGAAACAAACTGTCAGAAACCATAACCTGTGGGAGCAATTTTATAGCCTGCTCTATCCTCCCCACTTCTTTTTCCTGTTCCTCTTTCCAATCGGCAATAAACTTCTCCGAATCCGCCTCATATGCCAATCGGCGTTTTACAATCTCCGCCCTTTTCTCAGGATTTTGTTCCCCCGCAACTTTGACTGATAATGCGAAACGATCTAATAACTGTGGACGAATGTCCCCCTCTTCCGGATTCATCGTTCCTACAAGAGAAAACTGCGCAGGATGGGAATAGGAAATTCCTTCGCGCTCCACTGTATTAATTCCCATAGCTGCCGAATCTAAAAGGATATCTACGGCATGATCGTCCAAAAGGTTAATCTCATCTACATATAAGATATTACGGTTCGCATCTGCCAAAATGCCTGTTTCAAAACTACGACGTCCTTCCCGTATCGCCAGTTCAATGTCCAATGTTCCCACGATACGGTCTTCTGTCGCGCTGACCGGCAGTTCTACCACTTTCATGGGCGATAATACTACTGGAGGTTCTTTGGTGTCATATAATTCGTGACAGCTGTCACACCAGTTTGTTTTATTTTCAGGACCGTCATGGTAATGGCATCCTTGAATACATTTCCGCGGCGGTAATAAATCCGCCAATGCACGAACAGCAGTAGATTTGGCAGTCCCTTTTTCTCCCTGGATAAGAACACCTCCTAATCGGGGATTGACCACATTGAGTATGAGCGCCTTTTTCATTTCTTCCTGTCCGATAATCGCGGTAAACGGAAATACTCCCTGTCTTTTCATATAGCTTTCTCCTGTCTTCTCAGATACCGTTTAATAAAAATTTTTTTCAATGCGCATTCTGCTTCTGAACACCTTACTTGTCCGTTCTTATCAAGCCATCGGGAAAAGCATCCTCCGCCGCAAAGTGAAAAATACTCACACATTCTGCACGCTTTCATAGAGTTCCTAATAAACGCTCCTACCTTCCTGACATTTTCCGGGCACCTGCCTGTATATACATTGCCCAATTTGTATTCACTCTTTCCCATCAGTGAAGAACAGGCATAAATATCACCATGCACATCCACAAAAGCAGCTTCCCCATTCATAGCAAAACATTGAGGAAACTCATACTTCCCCGTCCTCTGCAGCATTCGCACCCGATCTTCCTGTGTAAAATGAATATGTTTTCCTGTAATTTCTTCCAACATATCCATTTTCTTTGCAGTTCTTTCAAGAGCTTTTTCCATTTGCTCGGCAGTGGGCGCATGTAATCCTTTCCCGCGCCCCTGCTCTCTGAGTATATCAAAACCAATCTGATGGACATTCCCATAAAAGTATGCCATATCAACAATCCCATCCAGCTGCTCTACCGTGTCATCAGTTACGACACAAGTAATTCCGGCCTCTATATTTGACTCTCCCAGATTTTGGAAAGCTTGAATCACTTTTTGCGAAGATCTGTCTCCATCTTTTGAAACACGCAAGCGGTTCATAAGTTCAGGACGACCGTCACAGGAAATACCGATCCCCACATTATGGTCAAAAAGCCACCTTCCAATGTCTTTCGTCAGCAAAGCTCCATTCGTTTGTATCTGCATCTGTGCATTCACATGATTTTTCTCTACAAAATCCACTACTTTCCGGATTAAAGGAAATTGCAGCAACGGTTCTCCTCCGGAAAACTGGAGAAGAAATTGATTTTTCGACACATGCGCTAAAGCCACTGCAGCTATGGCAGTTTCTTCAGTCATATCAACTGGATCCTGCTCTGAAGCATAACAATAAAGGCACTTAAAATTACATCGGCCGGTCAACGTGAGCACAAGCATTCGAATTGGTGGAATTTCACACATTGTCATCCCCTTCGCCTTCCAATTCTCCCTCAATGGATAAATACAGATTTTTTAGCTCCTTCATTGTCTTTTCCTTTGCATTCCACAGTCCCCTTGCTTCAGCTTCAAGAAGCGTTTCGGTAATACGCTGCAATGCCCAAGGATTTACACGTTTCATCCAGTCCTGTACCTTTTCATCAAGTGCATATTTTTCTGCATACTTTTCATACATCCAATCTTCCATAACCTCGCTTGTCGCATCCCATTGGAAACTGACAGACACCATTTTTGACATATCGGATGCCCCTTTATATCCGTGATTCATCATACCGTTAATATACTTGGGATTAATCGACTCCATACGAAAAATACGCTTTGCTTCTTCCTGGACTGTCCTTACTTTTGGACGCAGCCGATCTGCACTGTCGCCAGCATAAGAATGGGGTGCTGATCCTCGTATACTTCTTACCGCAGCAATCATCCCTCCATGATAGGCGTTATAATCATCAGAGCTGAGCATATTCGTTTCATGATTATCCTCATTCTTTACGGTGACATCCATAACGGATAACCGTTTTCTGAACAGTTCCGTAGAATATTCACCTTTTACCGCTCCTCCATACGCATGACCGCCCCATCGTACAAAGACATCAGCCAAATCATCGACGGTCTGCCAATTTTTGGATTCCAAAAGCGCCGACACCCCAGCACCATAAGTCCCCGGCGCATCACCAAAAATTCTGTATGCTGCATTCCGCCAAGATTCTTCATGTGTCATCCCGTTTTTTTCCATTAAGCTGCTTTCCTCGGAAATATGCTTTTTGATATAGTTGTCATTTTCCGATTCATTAAGATCTGCTGCCAGTAAAACAGCTTTATCCAGCAACTCGACAACAGTCGGCATTGTGTCACGGAATAACCCGCTGATTCTGACGGTCACATCTATACGGGGACGCATTAATTCAGAAAGGGGAATCACTTCCAACCGTTTAACCTGAAGACTTCCCTTTTCCCAAACGGGTTTGATGCCCATAAAATAGAGAAATTCCGCTATACACTGACCATGGCTGCGCATATTGGAGCCTGACCAAAATACCATTCCTATATTTTCAGGATATTTTCCTTCATCGGCAATATACTGCTCAATGACCTGATCACCCAATCTTTTACCAAGCTCCCATGCTGCTTTTGTAGGAAGCATCCTCGGATCCAAGCCAAAGAAATTACGTCCGCTCGGTAAAAGATTGACTCCTCCGGTATGGGGAGATCCTGACAGTCCAGGGAGTATGTACCGCGAAGAGAGCCCATCCATGATATGATCCATTTCCTCCGCAGTCTTCCATAAGCGCTGAATCAGGTCATGACATATATAGGAAAGTATACCTGCCACCTTCTTCTTCCACGATTCATTTTCCTCGGATATACAAGTTTCAAGAAGAGCTTTTTCTATTCCTTCATCACCGAAATCATAGGCCTCCAATATTTTTATAATATTTTTAGTTTCATTCCGTATTCTTGACATCAGCTCACTGTAAGTGATTTGAAACCGGGGATGCAACTTTCCTGCGTTGCCAATGATTTCATCAACGGTGGTGTCATATTTTTCCGCCCATATTTCATAAATTGACGGGATTTCCCCGTTATCCAACCGCAGAAACTGGAGAATTTCATCGATAAGAATTTCTCCTTGGGGTGCTTGTCCCAATATATGAAGTCCCACATGGACTTCACCATTCTTCAATTCTTCAAGGTATTGATGAAGTTTTCCGACATATTCCGGAAAAGGCTTGTTCTCATCATAAGGTATTTCCCCGTCTAATTCGGCTTTTTCGGCAAGTTCTCTGATCATCGGCTCCAAAGAGCCTGCATTTTCCGGTTGTATCTGCATAAAATGGGCATACTCGTCCATCATCTTTTCCAATTCCGCCAGCTCATCATAAACACCCGCTTCGGCAAGTGGTGCCGGCAAATGATCAACCAGACATGCTGCACTTCTTCTTTTAGCCTGTATACCTTCCCCTGTAATTGTCATATGGTAAGGATAAATATTAGGCAGATCCCCCAATGACAAATCGGGATAACTTTCCCTATCCAGCCCCGCTCCCTTTCCGGGAAGCCATTCCAGATTCCCATGTGTCCCTACATGGATAACGGCATCTGCTTTCCATTCATCACGAATCCATTGATAAAAGGAAATATATTGGTGAGTAGGCGCTACATAAGGATCATGATAAATCTTGGCAGGATCCATCCCATATCCGCGAGGCGCCTGAACGGTAATAAAAATATTGCCGTCCATAATTCCAGGAACCAATAAGTTTTTATAATCATCAAGCATAACTTTACCGGGAGCCTCTTCCCAGTCTTTTTCCATCTGTCGCTTTACCGATTCAGGAAATGTTGCAAAAAAGTCAATATACGCCTTAGAAAAATTTTTATTACATTCTTCTACTTGTTTATCAGTAAGCATGGATATATCATTTGTCGCATGAGCAGTTAAGGTCTTAATAAAACTCTCCGTATCTTCAGGAATAAAATCAACCCGGTATCCTTCCTTCTTCATACGCTGTAAAAGCAGGCGGATACTTTCAATAGAATCCAAACCGAATGCACTTCCGATGCTTGCGTTAGTGGGCGGATAATTATGGAAGATAATTGCAATTTTTTTATCTTTATTCTCTTTACTCCGCAATAACGCCCATTTTTTTGCCTTGGAAACCATAAAAGCCATACGCTCTGAAATAGGAAGATATTCCACCTCTCCATTTTCCTTCATATGTTTTGCCGCAACAGGCACACCATGAATAATTCCGTCAAACTCCGGCATGGAAATACTAATGGATATTTCCACGGGATTCATGCCTTCTTTGGATCTCGCCCATTCCTGTTCAGGCATGATTAAGGAATATCCTTCCAAAACAGGAATGCTTATTTTTTTTAGTTCCTCTTTTGTAATAGATCCTGATGCGGTAAAAGAAAATTTCAATGTATTAACAATTATATCTACTGCCGGCCTCCCGTCTGCCATGAAGTAATTATGAAATACTTGGCTAAGCGTAGGCATTCCCATTTCGGAAACAGGAAGTCCGTTAGTAAATACGGCAATTGCATTCATGCCCTGCCTTTCACATTCACGAATAAACGCATTCTGATACTGTAAATCTCCCCATATCCACTCATCTCTGTAAAAAATCATCCCAACCGTTGGCCGGTCCTCTCTGCAGAACATTTTTTTATATCTTCTCAAATCGGTTGTACACAGTTCCGGCAGTCCAGGATGATATATTCCTGCCCAGCAGTAAGCGGACGGTTCTGCCGGCATCTCCCCGCCTTTATTCGTTATAAATTGCAAAAAGAGCCACAAGTTTTTATAATTTTTGATTCCGCTGTAAAAACTATACTGCTTAATCTTTTCAACATCCGCTTCACTCACTCCGTTCCGCGCCTCTTCCTCCGCAGATCCCGCAGCATCCATGTAGTACGGAATCGACTTAGCCGCAAAAAACGCCAGACATTTATCCCAAAACATCGTCCGGATAGTCGTTCCCATAAAACGAATCATAACTAAATCGGCATCGCCAAGTTGTTTTTCCCAGATTCTGCTCCATAAAGAAGTACTTTCTACTTTCAGCGTCTCATATTCCGCCGGAACAAGCCCCTCTCTTTTTAATTCACTGCAGGCTTTGCGCATCATAAAGAAACGACGGTCTACATTTGTTAAATAAATAACTTTCCCTTCCATTTATCTCCTCATATA
>SKEB01000967.1_pt1 | contig 15138 bp, 13 predicted proteins | sample 4826561 | NCBI WGS metagenome assembly SKEB01 (sample SAMN11008820, study PRJNA524170) | human gut metagenome | biome: Human fecal sample; material: Feces; isolation source: fecal sample from pouch patient p17 | host: Homo sapiens | place: Israel: Tel-Aviv | collected 2016-03-29
AGTTTATATATCGCATATTTTTACTTCAATAAATTATACTAACTCACCAACGATGCCAATGCCGATGATGCCAACGTGGCCCTAAATCGTATGGTGGAAAATCATCATAATAAAATTGCCGCTCAATCTCCATCTGTCGGATTTGTTGCTGAGCCATATAATTTTGTAATGCCAATTTATAACAGGATTGGAACATTGGATCATTCACCCGCTTAGTATATTCCGCTTTGAATGCTTTCTGCTCTTTTTCTGTTAAGCCAATATCCTGATCAAACTGACGCTTCATTAAATATGCCGTTTCTTCATCACACTGTTTTGCCAAAGCAACCTGTAGTGCCTGCTGCTGCCGAATTTGAGCTTCCTCTCTAGCTCGCTGTTGCTCCGGTGTCAAAGCACAAGCGGTTAGGAGGGTTACGATAGAAAAGACGATAAGAAATTTTTTCATTGTTTATCACCTCGACACAATCAAACACAGTTTAATCATATGCTATTTATTGATAAATTGCTTTCCTTTTACAAAAAAAACCGCATCTAGTCGATGCGGCTTTATTATAAACTTGTGGAAGAAAGACTATTTCTTCTTCGCATATTTCAAAGAATCTATTGCTACTGCAAGGATAATGATGGTACCTTTGATAATATATTGCCAATATGGGTTTACACCGATGTAGGTTAAACCATAGTTGATAACAGTGAAGATGATTACACCGGTGATTACGCCGATAACTGTACCGACCCCACCGGCAAAAGATACACCACCAACCACGCAAGCGGCGATAGCATCCAATTCATACATAAAGCCGAGGTTATTAGTCGCACTACCGATACGACCGCCTTCCAACATTCCGGCAAAACCGTAAAATGCGCCGGCAAGCACATAAACGAAGATTAAGTTACGCGCAACGTTTACACCGGACACGCGCGCCGCTTCCGGATTACCGCCGATAGCAAACATATTTTTACCAAAGCGTGTTTTATTCCACACGACCCAGACAAAAAATGCAGCGATTGCAGCATAAATGGTGATGTAGGAGAGTCTGAAATCACCAAGTTGGAAGAAACCTTGAGTAAATTCAGAGAAAGATTTGCTGAAACCGGCGATCGGAGAAGAGCCAACCGCATCATAGTAAAGTGAGTTTGCACCATAGACGATAATCATCGTTCCTAAAGTCGCAATAAACGGTGTTACATTCAGATAGGCGACGATTAAGCCGTTAATCATTCCGATAACTGCACCGATAGCACAAACGATTAAAATCACAACAGGAATTGGCATTTCAGCAAGATCAGGGAACACGCGATTGGTATTATCCAACGCTTGTAACATTGTGGCGGAAACCACCGCTGCCAACCCGACCTGACGACCAGCAGATAAGTCCGTACCTTGCGTAATCAAAATTCCAGCCATCCCCAATGCAATAATTAAACGCACGGATGATTGTGTCAAAATATTACTGAAGTTCAGTAAACTTAAAAAGGTATCATCTTGTGAAACGATCACCCCTAACAAGATTAAAAGAACAAAATAAATCGCATTTTGTTTCATAAAATCAAGTGATTTTTTTTGTTGAATACCAGCCATAATTCAATCCTTTTATCAACTTATAAATATTTTGCTGCAAGTTGCAAAATCTGTTCTTGCGAGGTTTTTGCCGTTTCGACAATCCCTGCTACCCGACCATTACTCATCACTAAAATTCTATCCGTCACTCCGAGCAACTCCGGCATTTCGGAAGAGATCATAATGATACCTTTATCTTTCTCTGCTAATTGCATCATTAATTGGTAAATTTCAAATTTCGCACCGACATCAATACCGCGTGTCGGTTCATCCATCATTAGAATTTCCGGTTGTGTTAATAACCAGCGTCCAATAATTACTTTTTGTTGATTACCGCCTGATAATGAACCGATATTGGTACGATGTGATGGTGTTTTCACATTCATCGAATCAATTACCCATTGTGTATCGCTTTTCATCTTTGCGGTGCTGAGAAGACCTAATTTACCTAGATACGATTTCATATTAGAAATCAATGAGTTAAATTCGATACTTAAATTAGCATAAATCCCTGTTGAACGGCGTTCTTCTGTGATTAAGGCAAAACCGTTATTAATCGCTTCCAATGCACTTTTATTACGCATCTCTTTGCCGTGCAGTTTGATCGTTCCGCTTGCTCTTTCACGAATACCAAAAATAGTTTCAACAATATCAGTTCGTTTTGCGCCCACCAAACCGGCAATACCTAAAATTTCACCTTTACGAAGTTCAAAACTGATATCTTGGATAGACGGTTGATTTTTTGCCGTTAGATGTTCAACAGTAAGAATGGTTTCTTTCGGCACATTGCGTTTTTCAGGGAAACGCTGGGTTAATTCGCGACCTACCATCATCGTTACTAATTGATCCATATTAGTATCTTTAATTTTGACGGTATTGACCCATTTTCCATCACGTAAAATGGTCACTTCATCACAAATCTTAAAAATTTCATCCATTTTGTGAGAAATATAGATAATGCCGCAACCGCGATCTTTTAGTTTGGCAATAATTTTAAACAGATGCTCCACCTCTTTTTCAGACAATGATGAGGTCGGTTCATCCATAATAACGATTTTGGCGTTATAGGAGAAAGCTTTTGCAATTTCAATCATTTGCATCTGTGAAACAGATAAATTGGCAACTTTCTCTTTCGGATCAATATCAATATCCAATTCATCAAAGATCGCTTTTGTATCACGATACATTTTTCCGTGATCCACTAAAAAACCATTCAACGGATAACGCCCCAACCAGAGGTTATCCATTACACTTCTTTGACGAACGAGATTCAATTCTTGGTGTACCATCGAAATCCCATTTTCAAGGGCTTCTTTTGAGGTACGGAAATTAACATCTTTGCCTAAATACAGAATTTCGCCTTCATCTTTCGCGTAAATTCCAAATAGGCACTTTAATAATGTGGATTTTCCCGCGCCATTCTCGCCCATTAATGCGTGAACGGAATGTGCGTGAACTGTTAAATTGGCGTGGTCAAGTGCTTTCACACCCGGAAATGACTTGCTGACATTTTTCATTTCTAGCAGCACTTGACTGCTATTTGTTTCGGCTTGTACTACCATATTCAACCCCAAAGCAGGAAAGTGGGGGATTGCTCCCCCAAGATCTGGTAATCAGATTCTTATTTTAAGAAATCACTTAAATTTTCTTGATCGACACCGACATAAGGAATACGAACAACGCGTTTTTCTAATTTCCATTGTGTGCCGTCTGTCGCTTCTTTGCCTTTCGCTAAGTTGCTGGATAAATCAACAACTGCTTGAGCTTGACCAACACCATCGTTCAAGACAGTTCCGGCAATTTCACCTTTCTTGATAAGTTGAAGCACTTCAGGCAATGCATCCACACCATAAATCGGTAATTTTTTACCGTGTGCTTTGGTTGCTTCCAATGCGCCCATCGCCATACCATCATTGTTGGAGATGATCACTTCAATATCGTTAGCTTTTGAGCTGGATAACCAAGCATCGGTTTTATCTTTCGCCATTGCTGCATCCCACATACCGGTATCCAAGAAAAGCTGTTCGGTTGGAATACCTTTTGCGTTTAACTCTTCAACAACATATTTGGTACGTGCTTCTGCATCAGGGTGCCCTGGTTCACCTTTTAATAAAGCGAATTGGATTTTACCGTCTTTATTCAAATCCCATTCCGGATGTGCTTTCCACTGTTTCGCAATCAAATCACCTTGAATAATGCCTGATTCTTTCGGATCAGTACCTACATAGTAAGCTGCATCATAGCTGTCAATTGCTTTTTGACCTGGATCTTTGTTGAAGAAAACAATCGGTACGTTCAAACCTTTCGCTTTATTAATCACTGTTGGCGCTGCAGATGGGTCAACCAAGTTAATCGCCAATGCTTTTACGCCTTTAGAAAGTAAAACATCGATTTGGTCGTTTTGAATAGATTGTGCATTTTGTGAGTCATTCATCAATAATTTAATGCCTTCCACTTTTTCAGCATCTTTATTGATTTCTTTGCGCATCAAAGACATAAAGTTGTCGTCATATTTGTAAATGGTTACACCGATACGAACATCTTTTGCCTGCGCCATAGTGCTTAATCCTAAGCCTAATGATAATGCAATCGCACTGAGTACAATTTTCTTCATAATACACATCTCCTATTAAATTTACTGGAAATTCATAATCTTAAGAGCAAGTCGCTCTTTATTTATACAGTCAAAACTATTGTTATCAACTGTTGGTTATCTTTCCATACCGCTATTGCAGAAATATAACTGTGAATAGCATACAGATTTTTTTAAATATTTGATGTGATCGGTTTCACAAAAATGTAACTCAATTACAAATTTTTTTATTTTATCCGTCTTTCAACAGAAAAACGCCTTACCAAAGTCGGATTAAATTGAATCGGTTCCGGCAGATCAATATCATTATTAGCTAGGCTTAATGCTAATTTAGCTGCATAATTTGCCATTAAATCAATAGGATAACGGATAGTCGTTAATTTAGGGATTAAATGATTGGCGATCGGCATATCGTCAAAACCGATTAAAGAAAAATCTTTAGGCACAATAATACCGTTTTCACTCAATACCGACATTGCACCTGCTGCCATTGAGTCGTTATAGGCAACAACTGCTGTTAAGTCACTGTTATAACTCAATAAATTAATCATTGCCTCTTCACCGCCTTCAAAATTCGGTGAGCTTTTCGTAATTGCTAATTCTCGGATAGGGATTTTATATTTTTGCAATGTATTTAAGTAACCTTGTAATCGATCCGTTTCATCGTGTATCGGATGATTAGAACCGATATAACCGATACAACGATGACCGCTACGAATTAAGGTTTCAGTAGCAATTTCCGTGCCTTTGACATTGTCTAACCCTATGCAACGATTCTCAAACTCCGGCACAATCCGGTTAATAATCACCATTCCTTTAACCGCCGTTAAATATGAAGCCAACTCCTCATCCGATAAGGCTTTTGCGTGTACCACCAGACAAGTACAGCGCTTGCGTAACAGGTTATCAATCGCTTTGCGCTCTTTATCCGCATTATGATAGCCCATACCAATCAAAATATTTTTCTGATAACATTCCGCCACTTGATCTACCGACTTCACTAAAATCGCAAAAAACGGATCTGTTACATCTGTTACAACAACACCAATAGTATCTACAGCGTGAGAAGCCAATGCCTGAGCATTCGCGTTCGGTTGATAGTTTAATTCTGCAACTGCTTGTAATACTTTATTTTTTGCCTTTTCGCTAATACTTGGGTGATCATTGAGTACACGAGAAACCGTTGCAACTGAAACCCCAGCCACTTTAGCTACATCGCGAATCGTTACCATATTTTTATCCTATACCAATCTTTGTTACATTATTTTCGTAAAAAATAACGCTAAATAGATACATCGTACTAAAAATATGTTCTTTTTGTGATCTGGATAACAGTTTATTGCGAAAATAATTGGTATCTTACGCATTAAATTGTAACCGTTTACATTTAATAGCAAGGAATACTTTATGAGCGAGATTTTTGATCCTACAGAACATCCACACCGCCGTTATAATCCATTGAAAGGCGAATATGTGCTAGTTTCACCACATCGAGCAAAACGCCCTTGGCAGGGGCAACAGGAAAAAGCAGCAGATGAACAAAAACCCAGTTACGATCCAAATTGTTATCTTTGTCCGGGAAACAAACGCATTACAGGGGAACAAAATCCGCAATATACCCAACCTTTTGTCTTCAAAAATGATTTTTCAGCACTATTGAATGAAACGCCGGCACCGCCAACAAGCACCAATCCGTTATTTCAATCTAGCCAAGCAACCGGTGAAAGCCGTGTGGTTTGTTTCTCTCCGGATCACAGCAAAACCTTGCCGTTGTTGACTGAGCAAGAAATTTTTCAGGTCATTCAAGTGTGGCAACAACAGCTTAAAGAGTTAGGGCAGACCTATCCGTGGGTACAGATTTTTGAAAACAAAGGGGCAGCAATGGGGTGTTCCAATCCTCATCCGCACGGTCAAATTTGGGCAAACAGTTTTTTACCGAATGAAATTGCACGCGAAGATCAAATGCAACGTCAATATTTTCAGCAACATCATTCTGTGTTATTGGTCGATTATGCCCAACAAGAGTTGGAACGGAAAGAGCGTATTGTGGTAGAAACCGAGCATTGGCTTGCCGTTGTGCCGTTTTGGGCAGTTTGGCCGTTTGAAACCCTGCTCTTGCCTAAAGCTCACGTAACTCGAATGACGGAATTAAACGACTCACAAAGTCGTGATTTATCCACCGCTTTGAAACAATTAACCACAAAATATGACAATCTTTTTATGACCTCTTTCCCTTATTCAATGGGCTTTCACGGTGCGCCATTCACTAATCAAGATCAGCATCATTGGCAATTACACGCCCATTTTTACCCACCACTATTGCGTTCGGCAACAGTGCGTAAATTTATGGTCGGTTATGAAATGCTGGCTGAATCACAACGTGATTTAACCGCAGAACAGGCAGCCGCTCGACTAGCCGCGTTATCCACTACCCATTACAGCCAAATTTGATTGAGAGGATGTTATGCAACCTATTGAAATTGCTAAAAAAGTATTTATTGAACGCTTTACCGATCAACCGACATTGCAAGTTTATGCGCCCGGTCGGGTTAATTTAATCGGTGAACATACCGACTACAATGATGGTTTTGTTATGCCTTGCGCAATTAATTACGGCACTTCGATTTGTGGTAGACCACGAAATGATCACCTGTTTAATGTTTATGCCGCTGATTTAGATGAACAGGATCAATTTTCATTGCTGCAGGAAATTAGACCGAGTGATCGGAAATGGTGCAATTATGTTCGCGGCGTTGTCCATTTTATTCAGCAAGCTTGCCCTGATTTCACACAAGGCGCTGATATTGTAATTAGTGGTGATGTTCCGCTCTCATCCGGATTAAGTTCTTCCGCCGCACTGGAAGTGGCGACCGGCAAATTCTGCCAACAATTAGGAAATCTAGCACTTACAAATACACAGCTCGCCTTAATTGGGCAAAAGGCAGAAAATATTTTTGTTGGTTGTCAATGCGGCAATATGGATCAGCTCATTTCTGCCTTAGGACAACAACATCACGCACTGATGATTGATTGCCGTAGTTTAGACACCATTCCAACGCCGATTCCGAATAATTTAGCGATTATGATCATTAATTCTCACGTCAAACACGATCTGGTTGATGGCGAATATAATACGCGCCGGCAACAATGTGAAACCGCAGCTAAGTTTTTTGGTGTAAAGGCATTAAGAGATGTGAGTATGGCACATTTTAATGCTTACGGAAAAGAGTTGGAACAACGAGATCCGCTAGCTTATAAACGTGCTAAACATATCGTGACCGAAAATGCTCGTGTATTAGAAGCAGTTGAAGCTTTAAAACAGAATAATATCAAATATTTAGGTGAATTAATGGCTCAGTCGCACCAATCTATGCGTGATGATTTTGAAATCACCGTACCGGAAATTGATTATTTGGTAGAATTAGCCCACTTGGCTATCGGCAATAGCGGTGGTGCAAGAATGACGGGTGGCGGTTTTGGTGGCTGTATTGTTGCTATCGCACCACACGAGAAAGTGGAATCAGTACGCCGACTCATCGCTGAAAACTATCAAAAACAGACCGGCTTAAAAGAAGATTTCTATGTTTGTACCGCTTCTCAAGGGGTTCATTTATGCTAACTGCAACAAAAATTATCGCCGCAGATAACTTGCCCTATCAGTTGGTGACACTCACCAACAAAAACGGGATGCAAGTGCAATTAACTGACTGGGGTGCGACCATTTTATCCATTTTAGTGCCGGTCAAAGGCAAACTTCGTGAAACAGTTTGCAGCTGTCCTCTCTCTAAATTGGCAGAAAATCAAGCATTCTTAGGGGCGACTATAGGTCGTTTTGCTAATCGAATCAATCAAGGTCAATTCCGTTTAGCGGCAAAAACACAAAAGATCGTAAAAAATCAAGATAATAAACACACCTTGCACGGTGGTGTCGGCTTTGACAAACGCCGTTGGAAAATTGAACATATCGGAGCACAAACATCTGTTTTTTCCCTCTTTTCAGCGGATGGTGATCAAGGTTTTAGTGGTAATTTACAGGTTTCACTACAATATCGCTTGACTGACGATAATGCCTTACTTATTGATTTCTCAGCGCAATGTGATCAAGACACTGCCCTAAATTTAACCAATCACAGTTATTTTAATCTTGATGAAGGCGTTACTGATGTTCGTCAACATCAATTACAACTGTTTGCCGATTACTATTTGCCAGTCAACGCAGAGGGTATTCCAAATCGTCCATTGACCGCAGTTGAGGCAACACATTTTGATTTCAGAACAACAAAAGTCATCGCTACCGACTTTCTAAAAGATGCCGATCAGCAAGCGGTCGGTGGTTATGATCACGCGTTCCTATTGCAAGGTAAAAACGGTCAACTAAGACCGGCCGCCAAATTGACTTCCTCTTCGGGCGATTTAACATTACTGCTCTCCACCACACAAAATGCCATTCAGGTTTATAGCAGTAATTTTCTTGCCGGCAATCCAAGCCACAACGGCACGTATCAAAATTATCAAGCTATTGCATTAGAACCTGAAGCATTGCCGGACACCCCAAATCATCCGGAATGGTATCAATATGGTGGCATTCAAAAGGCTCACCAACCTTATCATCAACAAATTGTTTATCAATTTATTTAGCACAAAAAAGGTGGTCAATAAAAAATGACCACCTTTTATTTTTCTTATTTATCAATAATTTAATAAATTATTTATCCAACAAAAACGCTTTCAACTTATCAAAATCTGCCGGCATTGTGATTGATAATAACGGTAAGGCGTTATGTTTAGCCAATGCTTCCGGTAATGCCACTTCAGTCTCTAAAATACGTTCGACACTCTCTTTAAATTTTGCTGGATGTGCCGTACAAAGGAAAATACCGGTTTCTTCCGGTTGTAAATCCTGTTTCAGCACTCGATAAGCGATAGCACCGTGCGGTTCGCAGAGATAACCTTTGGCAAACATATCCTTCAATGTCTGCTCGGTTTCAGCATCGGTTACACTATCGGAATGCAAGTCATTTAAAGACCAGTTTTCGCGACGGAATAACTCTTCAACACGCGGCCAGTTATTCGGGCGACTCACATCCATTGCATTGGATAAAGTTGCCACGGTGGCATTCGGTTGCCACTGATGAGAACGCAAATAACGCGGTACAGTGTCATTAGCATTGGTTGCGGCAATAAAACGTTTTATCGGTAAGCCGATCGCTTTAGCAATTAATCCGGCAGTTAAATTACCGAAATTACCGCTCGGCACAGAAACCACTACATTTTGGCGTTGCGCTTTCGGCAATTGGGCAACGGCTTCAAAATAGTAACAAATTTGAGCCAATAAACGGCTGATATTGATTGAATTGGCAGAATTTAAGCCAATCGCTTCACGCAATGCCTGATCATCAAAAGCTTGTTTAACCAATGCTTGGCAAGCATCAAAATCCCCTTCAATGGCGATAGTGCGAATATTTCCACCCAAAGTGCAGAATAATTTTTCTTGCAACACGCTGATTTTTCCTTTCGGATAGAGAATGACGACATCAATATTTTCCAATCCATAAAATGCGTGTGCCACTGCGGCGCCGGTATCACCTGAAGTTGCCGTTAAAATAGTGATTTTGCCATCTTTGCGAACAGTCGCTAATGCTTGAGCCATAAAGCGTCCGCCAAAATCCTTAAATGCCAAGGTCGGGCCGTGAAACAACTCCAATGCATAAATATGATCTTCAACTTTAGCCAGTGGTGCCGGAAAGGTAAACGCTTTCGCTACCATATTTGCTAACTGCTCAGCACTAATTTCATCACCGATAATAGCGGATAAAATGCGTTGGCTGCGTTCTACCAAAGGCAATGCCAACAACTCTTCAACATTATCAAAATACGGTAAGGTTTCCGGGAAGAACAGACCTTGATCTTTCCCTAGCCCTTGACGTACTGCCTGTGAAAAATTGACTTTCTCTTCCGGATGTTTGATGTTGTATAAATTCATTCTTTTTCCTTTTATGCTTTAACCAAGTTGTCTTGCACCCTGATTGTCGACCTGACAAATATGCACAAAACCTTCATTATTTTGTAAATAGTGTTTTTCTAAATAATCCGCCACTTTATTCGCTGTAGTCAAATCCGGGGCAATGGAGAACATTGTCGGCCCGGAACCTGAAATACCGGTAGCCAATGCGCCAAGATCTTGCGCCGCCTGTTTCACTTCAGCAAAGTTCGGTAATAATTGCTGACGATAAGGCTCGGCAATAACGTCTTTCATCATAATGGCGGCTAAATTTTCTTGATGAGTATGACAAGCGTGTACGAATCCCCCTAAATGTCTGCCGTGAGCAATCACATCTTGACGAGTATAACTTTTCGGCAAAATAGCTCTCGCTTCTGCGGTGGAAACTTCAATTCCCGGATAAGCCAAGACCCAATACCAATGATCGAAAAAGGGTAAACGCTGACAAATTGACCCTAGCGACTGCACCATAAACTGCACGCCCCCCATAAAACAAGGAGCAACATTATCGTAGTGAATTGAACCGGAGATTCTGCCTTCCAATTCCCCCATCATCTCTAACAATTCCATATCAGAAAACGGTTCTTGGTGGAATTGATTTAATGCCACCAATGTAGCCACAATTGAACAGGCACTTGAACCTAATCCTGAACCTATCGGCATATTCTTTTCTAAGGTTAAACGCAACGGTTTTAATGGCTGATTACGCAATTTCAAACGCTCACTAAACAGCACATAAGCCTGATAGACAATATTTTTTTGTGGCTCTTTCGGCAATTTACGCACAAAATAACCGACACTTTCAAATTCAAATTGGTTGGCACACTCCTCAATTTGAATAATATCACCCAACAATGAACCATCAATCGGTGAAATTGCCGCCCCTAAAGTATCAAATCCGACACTGATATTGGCACTTGAAGCCGGCGCATAAATTCGTAACATAATCAATCCTCTTTATTAACGGCGTAAAGTCCGCAAAATATCTGCAAAAATTCCGGCAGCAGTCACATTATTTCCTGCACCATAACCCCGTAATAATAAAGGAATTGGTGAATAATAACGAGTATAAAATGCTAATGCATTTTCACCATTTTTCACTTTATAGAGTGGATCTTCTGCATCTACCGCTTTGATTGCCACTTTGCACTTGCCGTGATTGATTTCCCCGACATAACGCAACACTTTGCCTGCTGCCTGTGCTGCCTGCACGCGTTTTGCAAACTCTTCATCCAACTCAGGCAACATTGCCATAAATTCATCGGTGGATTTACCTTCAGCAAAGCCTTTCGGCAACACACCTTCCACTTCAATATCTTTAAGTTCCAATTCTAAACCGGTTTCACGCGCTAAAATCAATAATTTACGCGCCACATCCTGACCGGAAAGATCATCACGAGGATCTGGTTCAGTAAACCCTTTTTCTTTCGCTAAACGTGTTACTTCAGATAATGATTTTCCTTGCTCCAATTCACCAAAAATAAAGGAAAGCGAACCGGATAAAATACCATCAAACAGTTCAACTTCATCACCTGCCGCTAATAAGTTTTGCAAATTTTCAATCACCGGCAAACCGGCACCGACATTGGTGTCATAAAGGAAAAGACGCTGATTAACCAAGGCTGCATCACGCAATTTGTGATAATACGCCAAACTTGAGGTATTCGCTTTTTTGTTAGGCGTAACCACGTGGAAACCGGAATTCAAGAAAGTTAAATAGCTGTCGGCAATCTCTTGATTGGAAGTACAGTCTACAAAAATCGGATTAAGCACGTGCTGATCTTCCACCGCATCAATAAAACGGTGTAAAGAGAAATGTTCATTTGAATTTGCCAATTTTTCACGCCAATCAGTTAAATCCAAACCATCAACATTCAATAAAAGACGTTTTGAATTGGCTATGCCGCAAACACGAATGGCAATATTTTTTTCCGCTAAAAACTGTTGTTGATGAGCGATTTGATCCAATAATTCACCGCCTACCCCGCCGGTTCCGACCAAAAAAATACGCAATGACTGTTGGCTGTTGAACAATGCCCGATGCGTTGCTTTCACACCTTCAATCGCTTTTGATTGTGGCACTACAGTCGAAATAGAACGTTCAGATGAACCTTGAGCAATCGCAACGATGTTGACGTTCGCCTGTGCTAATGCAGTAAAGAATTTCGCGGCAATACCTCGGCTTTTACGCATTCCATCCCCAACAACAGAAATAATGGCTAAATTATCTAAAATTTCAATTTCATCCAATGCGCCTGAAGCCAATTCAGCAGCAAAAGTACGTTTCAACGCACTTTTCGCTTTCGCTGCCGATTTTTGCGGCACACAAAAACTGATACTGTATTCTGATGAAGATTGGGTAATTAAAATCACGGAAATACCGGCTCTTGACATTGTATCAAAAACACGTGCCGCCATACCGACCATTCCTTGCATTCCCGGTCCGGAAACATTGAACATTACCACATCATTCAAATTGGTAATTCCTTTCACCTGCAAAGTTTCAGAATGCACATTGCCATCAATCAATGTACCTGCCGCACTTGGATTACCGGTATTTTTAATCAAACAAGGAATATTAAATTGTGCAATCGGTGCAATGGTACGTGGGTGAATAACTTTCGCCCCGAAATAGGAAAGCTCCATCGCTTCCTGATAAGACATTGTTTCCAACAATCTCGCATCCGGCACTAAACGAGGATCACAAGTGTAAACACCATCCACATCCGTCCAGATTTCGCAACAATCTGCGTGTAAACAAGCGGCTAAAACCGCAGCGGAATAATCCGAACCGTTGCGCCCTAACACCATTAATTCGCCTTTATCATTACCGGCGGTAAACCCTGCCATTAACACCACACTCTGTTTTGGAATTGACGGAGCATTAATGCGTTTAGTGGATTCCTCAATATCCACAGAAGACTCCAGATATTCCCCTTGTGCTAACAGTTGTTTTACCGGATCAATAACGTGTACTTGGTAACCTTGCGCTTCAAACCAAGCTGCCATCATCGCAATTGACAGTTTTTCACCACGAGAAATGATAGAAGCATTAATATTATCTGGACATTGAGATTGAGGAGAGAATTGAGAAAGGGTAGATTCGATTTGGTCAAATTCCTGTTGGACAACTTTTCTTAATTTTTCATCATCAAATTTCGCATTTTTTTGTTTCAAGCCACTCAAGATATTCTCAAAAATCTGCTTGGCCTCTTTGACATCCTGTTGTTTATCCTCGCCTTTATTTGTCTTATCCACCAGTGCCACCAAATAGTTAGTGATTTTTGCCGGCGCAGAAAGCACGGCAGCTGCCTGATCTTTTAAATGTGCTTGCAGAATAAGCTCACCCGCTTGAGAAAAACGTTCCGGATTTGCCAATGATGTTCCGCCAAATTTTAATACTCGCATGATGTTGTCCTCTTTATTGTATTTTGAAAATTATCTAAACCATTACCCATAAAAAAACCCGCATTTTTTAAGATGCGGGTTTAACAATCCTGTTTTTTGAGTGCTAACCCGCCCCACTAATAATAATGGTCATCATAATGCGGGTCATCGTAATAACAGTCATTGTCATAGGAATCTTTATAACACTTTTAAATTTCAATGGTGATAATAAGTACCTAAATTCATTCCACTTGTCAAATAAAATTATGAGAATAATGAGAAATTTTTCTATAATAAAAACCGTTTTAAGCATTTAGGAGATAAAAATGGAGATTGCACAAAATTTAGTACATATTCGCCAACAGATTGCGGATTGTCATCCCACTCAAGAGGTAACACTTTTGGCTGTCAGCAAAACTAAACCTTTCGCCGACATTCTCAAAGCTTATCACGCCGGACAACGTCAATTCGGTGAAAATTATGTACAGGAAGGTGTGGAAAAAATTCAGCTGGCACAACAACAAAATCTTAACGACATTACTTGGCATCTGATCGGTCCGTTACAATCCAATAAAACACGGATCGTGGCGGAGCATTTCGATTGGGTACAAACAATTGATCGCGTAAAAATTGCCGAACGCCTCAGCCAACAACGCCCTGATCACCTCCAACCGTTGCAAGTGTTGATCCAAATTAATATCAGTGACGAAAACTCAAAATCCGGCATCACCGCGCAACAGTTGGAAGAGCTGGCACAACAAATTATTAACTTACCAAAATTACAACTGCGTGGATTAATGGCAATTCCTGCACCAACAGAAGATATTAACCAACAAACTGCCGTTTTTAATCAGATGAAAGTGCTGTTACAACAGCTGCAACAACGTTTCCCTCAACAAAAAATTGACACCTTATCAATGGGAATGACGGACGATATGCAAACGGCAATTGCTTGTGGTTCTACGATGGTACGCATTGGTACTGCCATTTTTGGTAAACGAAATTACTCCGTTTAAGGTATTTTGATTCCCCTTAGGGAAAGGCTTATGCTGACCGACGTTTTGATTTTTTATTAACTTAAGCAAAGGAGTAACAATGAAAAAACTACTGTCAGCAGCTGCCATTTTCGTATTTGCCTCTTCTGCCTCTGCCGGAATGATGCATTCCCAGCAGATGTCCGCAGCAAACGAAGCTTATATGCAATCTATGGGCGCAATGCACGATTCAATGATGAAAGGCATTTCCCACCAAGATCCGGATGTTGCTTTTGCCGCCGGAATGTTACCCCACCATCAAGGTGCGGTAGCGATGGCGGAAGTCGAATTAAAATATGGTAAAGATCCGGAACTAAGACAACTCGCTGAAAACATTATTAAAGCCCAACAAGCAGAAATCGAATTTATGCAAAAGTGGTTGGAAAAACACGGCGAGAAATAAAGAGCTCACAATAATAAAAAAGTGTTGATTTTAATTATTTTTGTAATTATTACCAACACTTTTGTCGGCATATAGGACAAAATAGTTGGTAAAGATTATTCTAGATGATCTTTACCAGCTTTTTTTATTTAAAAAATCCTGTATAAACAGTATCTTATG
>SKEB01000968.1_pt1 | contig 15135 bp, 22 predicted proteins | sample 4826561 | NCBI WGS metagenome assembly SKEB01 (sample SAMN11008820, study PRJNA524170) | human gut metagenome | biome: Human fecal sample; material: Feces; isolation source: fecal sample from pouch patient p17 | host: Homo sapiens | place: Israel: Tel-Aviv | collected 2016-03-29
TCACATCAAGTATGTTTAATCTCCTTTTAAACTAGCTTTAAAAGGAGTTTTTTATGTCTTTTCCCATTTCGTTAATCGTGGTGCATTGTAGTGCAACACAAAACGGCAAATCATTGCGCACTAAAACGCAAACTGCTGCACAAGTGATTGATGGTTGGCACGCTAAGCGTGGTTTTAAACGTCGAGCTAACCCGCCTATTTTTAATCCTCATCTGTCTCACATTGGTTACCACTTTGTGATTGATGTAGATGGCACAGTTGAAACGGGTCGTCAAGTTGGTGAAATTGGCGCCCATGCCAAAGGGCATAATGCTGGTTCAATCGGGATTTGCTTGGTTGGTGGTATTAGTATTGATGGTAAAAATTTTGGTCGATATACGGCTAAACAATGGCAAGCATTGCATCGCTTATTGAGTGAACTAGAAGCTAAGTATCCGCGTGCAAAAATCTGTGGACACCGTGATTTAAGCCCAGACTTAAACGGAGATGGCAAGATTACATCAAATGAATGGCTCAAAGATTGTCCATGTTTTGATGTCTGGACATGGCTTGATAGCGGTGAGGTGATTAACGCCGACCATTTGTTTAATGAGTAAGGAGAAAAAATGAGTGCGATAACCATTATTGTTACCACCCTGATTATCGGTTGCTGCTTTAAAGTTGGCGAAGCAATTGGTGCGTGCATTGGTGACCAAATCAAATACCGCTATGTGTTATGGCGAGATAAACGGAATAAAGATGAATAAGCAAGCTAAAAAATTAAAGTCAAAATTAAAACGAATTAAAGTGCATGGACCGGGGTTTATTGGTCAACAAAGTAAGTTAGCTATACAAAGTCAAGCGTGCAATGGTGGGCTAACAAAAGCACAAATTATTTTCAGGAGATTGATATGCAATTGCGCGAATTAATCACTAACGACAACGGTCGTCTTAGCACAACTGCATTTATTCAGTTTTTTGGCTCAATTTTGATGTCAATTGTGCTTTGTTACTGTGTGTATTTAGATAGAAGTTATACGCCAGAACTCTTTATGACATTCGCACTTTTCTGTGGTGGACAAGTTGCAACAAAAGGTTTTGCAGTTGCTGTCTCTAAACGCAAGGAGGACTAATGTTGGAAATTTATGCAATTTGTATTGTTGTTGTCGTTTTTGCTGCTGTCTATCTTTATGTCAAATATCAGAGCAAAAAAATAGCAAAACAGGCTGACAAGATTTTGCAAATGGAAACCGAAGTGACTGCGATAAAAGAGGAAATACGGAATGCAGAACAACGCAAAGAAATTGAAGCGGCTAATCGCCGTCTTACTGCTAACGGTGTTGATGACCAGCTGCGCGAAAAGGGCTACCTCAGAGAAGATTAATGTTAATGGTTGCTCTGCGTTTAGTGTTATCTATGTCAGTTTGAAAGACACAGAAGAAACAAAGCGTCAAGTTTTAGCACACAATCTTATTTATGAAAAAGTTTGCAGGAAAAAGAAATAATGGATTTAGCGGATATTGCACAACAGCGAGATGAGCGAGCTTATCAGCAATTACTTAAGCAGCGCAAAGAAGTTGATGTTGATCTTACGCGTGAGCGATTTTGTGTTGATTGCGGTGAATTAATTGCTGCAGAGCGTGTTGCATTAGTACCGCATTGTTGTCGTTGTGTGTATTGTCAAGAAAAAGCGGAGCGAAGATGACGGAAGTGTTAGATGTAATTCAAAAGCACTGGGGGATTATTCTTTCTATTGCAGGGTTTGTTGGTTTTGTTGTGCGTCTGACAATGGATAGTAAATATATTAAACGTGAGGAAATGCATAGTTTACGGCAAACAGTCAGCGCGAATGAACATCGCTTAGATGCGCTCGAAACTAAAGTACAAGATTTGCCAACTACCTCAGATTTAGCGGAGATTAAAATATTAATGGCAAAGCTGGATGGTAAAAGCGACAAAATAGCAACGAAAGTCGAGGGGTTAAGTCATCAAGTGCAGTTATTAATTGAAAAGGAAGTGAGAAATGGATAAATACAATATTTTTGCCGAAGATCAACGTTTAGTAATTCTGCGTTCATTAGTTGAAGCGAATAATGATGCTAACGAAAGTATTTTACAGGATTGTTTAGATTTGTATGGTCACCGAATTAGTCGTGATCAGGTGCGTACGCATCTTTTATGGCTTGAAGAACAAGGTTTGATTGAATTAAAAGATGTATCAGGTTGTTACGTTGCGTATTTAACTGCGAGAGGATGGGATGTTGCCCAAGGTCGTACTAAAGTGTGTGGCGTCAAACGTCCGCAGCCACGTTGATTTAAACAATGTTTAAATCTGCTTTAAAGGAGGGTTTATGGACGATAAAAAGACGCGAGGGCGTGCAAGTAAAGTTGATTTGTTGCCACCAAATATCAAAACACAATTAACTATGATGTTGCGAGATAAGCAATATTCTCAAATGGAGATATTACAAGAAATTAACGACTTGATTGCGGATTGTGGCTTACCAGACGAGATGCAGTTAAGCCGCACTGGCTTAAATCGTTATGCATCAAGAATGGAAAAAATGGGAGCTAAGATTCGGCAAGCGCGAGAAATGGCTGAAATCTGGACAAAGCAGTTAGGTGAAACGCCAAAAAGCGATGTTGGTAAATTATTAATGGAAGCAGTTAAAACTATGGCATTTGACTTGACCATTAACACTGACAACATCGATCCAAAATTTCTTAATCAGCTAGCCTTAATAGCAAACCGCATTGAACATGCGCAAAGTGTTGCAGAAACCAGAGAGCGCGCCATTCGTAAAGAAATGGCGATATTAGCGGCAGAAACTGCGGAAAAAGCTGTGGTACAAGCAGGATTATCTCAAGCAACGGTTGATAATATTAAGGCGCAAATACTGGGTATCGCATAATGCAAAAACTACCTGACTTTATCCCCTTTGATCCAAACGAGTTACTACTAGGCTACCAAAAGCGTTGGATTGCAGATGATAGCCAGCTAAAAATCGCTGAAAAGTCACGACGCACGGGTCTTACTTGGGCAGAAGCGGCAGATGATGTCTTGATAGCCAGTAAAACAAAAGCAGATGGCGGCTCAGACATATTTTACATTGGCTCGAACAAAGAAATGGCTCGTGAGTTTATTGATGCCTGTGCAATGTGGTCATCAAAATTTAATCGAGCAGCTGGAGAGATACAAGAAGAAATCTTTGAAGATGAAGATAAAGATATTCTCACTTATGTGATCTATTTTGCTAGTGGTTACAAAATTAAGGCTTTATCAAGTAATCCAAAAAACTTGCGTGGTATGCAAGGGATTGTGGTGATTGATGAAGCGGCGTTCCACGAGCATTTAGCGGAAGTGTTAAAGGCAGCGTTAGCACTGACAATGTGGGGTGCAAAAGTGCGCTTAATCTCTACGCATAACGGTGTGGGTAATCTGTTTAATCAGATTATTCAGGACAGTCGTGCTGGGCGTAAAAGCTATTCGGTGCATACCATCACCCTTGATGACGCTTGTAAAGAGGGGCTATATCAACGCATTTGCCAAGTCAGCAAGCAGCAATGGTCGGCAGAAAAAGAAGCCCAATGGAAAGCCGGATTGTTGCGTGAAACCGCCACCGAAGAAGATGCGCTAGAGGAATATTATTGCGTCCCGAAAGCAAGTTCAGGGGCGTATATTCCTCGCCCGCTCATTGAGCGGGCTTGTGATAAAAGCAAGCGCAAAGTGCGGTTTGATTGTGATGCCAAATTTATGCAATGGACGGAAGAAGAACGTACACGTTTAACGGAAGCCTTTTTGATCACCGAAGTACAGCCTTATTTGAATGGGCTAAACCCCGATTTACGCCACAGCTTTGGCGTGGACTTTGCGCGCAGTGGGGATTTGAGTGTATTTGCTGTGTGTAGTAGCCGACCTGATACGGCACGCCATATTGAACTCACGCTGGAAATCCGCAACTGCCCTTATAACCAACAACGGCAAATTATGCTGTTTATTTTAAAGCAACTCCCCCGCTTTATTGGTGCGGCATTTGACGCTACTGGCAATGGCGGTTATTTGGCAGAAGCGGCATTAGTGCGTTATGGCGCCACAATGATTGAAGCCGTGCAACTTAACGATAAATGGTATCGGGAGTGGATGCCAAAATACAAAGCACTGTATGAAGCCAATTTAATTGCGATTCCGCAAGATGAAGACATTATCCTTGATCAAGGGCATATTGCGGTGATCAGCGGTGTACCGAAAATCAATAAAACACGCACTCAAGATAAAGGTGGCAAACGCCACGGTGATAGTGCGGTAGCGTTTTGTATGGCGGTGCGGGCAAGCTATATGACAGGGGGTGAAATTGATTATATTGCCCTGCCAGATAAGCACCCTGATAAACAGAAGCAATCAGAACAAAACTTTTATTATGCAGATCACAGTCTTGATGATCTGCCGAGTCAATTTCAATCAGAGTGGGATTATTAACGATGGCACAGAGTCAAATTGTCGATATTCACGGTAACCCGTTACGTTTTAACGACCAAATCCAAACAGAAAATGAAAGCCGTTTAGCCTTATTACAACGCCACTATTCCGAACACCCTGCAAGCGGGCTTTCACCTATGCGTGCAGCACAAATTTTACAAAGTGCAGAACAAGGCGATTTAATCGCACAAAGCGATCTGGCAGAAGAGATGGAAGAAAAAGATTCGCATCTCCAATCGGAGCTTGGCAAACGCCGTGCTGCGGTGCTAACGGTAGATTGGCAAATTCAGCCACCGCCCAATGCAAGTAGCCAAGAACAACGTGATGCGGAAATGTTAGAAGAAATTCTGCGTGATGCCATGTGGTTTGATGATTGTTTATTTGACGCCACTGACGCCATTTTAAAAGGCTTTAGCTGCCAAGAAATTGAGTGGGAGCCAAATTTAATCGGTGGGCTGAAACTTATCCGCAATGTGCATTGGCGTGACCCTGCGTGGTTTATGACCCCAACCGACCAGCGCAATAGTTTGCGTTTGCGTGATGGCTCAATCAATGGTGTTGAGTTACAGCAATTTGGTTGGATTAAACACATTGCTAAAGCGAAAACCGGCTACCTTTCGCGCATTGGTTTAGTGCGTACCTTGGTATTCCCGTTCATCTTTAAAAATTACTCAGTACGTGATTTTGCCGAGTTTTTAGAAATTTATGGCTTGCCAATGCGATTGGGCAAATACCCCGAAGGTGCAACGCAAAGCGAGAAAACCACCTTACTGCGTGCGGTGATGGGGATTGGACATAACGCAGGCGGTATTATTCCACGCGGTATGGAGATTGAATTTCAAAATGCCGCACAAGGCGACAGCAGTTCCTTTATGGCAATGGTTGAGTGGGCGGAAAAATCCATGTCCAAAGCCATTCTTGGCGGCACACTCACCAGCCAAGCGGATGGTGCAACCTCCACAAACGCACTCGGCAATGTGCATAATGATGTGCGTCTTGAGTTGCGTAATGCGGATTTAAAACGGCTGCAAGCCACCTTAACGCGTGATCTGGTTTACCCACTCTATGCGCTAAATTGTCAGTCTTATAATGATGCGCGTCGCATTCCACGTCTGGAATTTGATATCGCCGAAAGTGAGGATATTAATAGTTTTGCCGAAGGGTTAAACAAGCTCGTGGATATTGGCTTTAAAATTCCGGCGCAGTGGGCGCACGAGAAGTTACAAGTGCCGATTGCGGCAGAAGGAGAAGCCATCTTAGCGCGAAAAACGCTGCCAGAAACCACCGCACTTTTATCGGCACAAGCAAGCCCTAAACAAAAAATGGCGGTACTCAGTGCGGTGCGCGATCCGGATGAGTTGTTAGATGAGTTAGAACCCACGCCTGAGCAATACCAAGCTATTATTGACCCAATGTTAAAACCGGTGATTGAGGCAATGGCGCAAGGCGGTTATGAATTTGCCCAAGAACGTATTGCCACGCTTTACGCCCACTTAGACGATACACAGCTGGAAGAAATGCTCACTCGTGCGATTTTTGTCAGTGACTTATTGGGGAGGTTAAATGCCAACCGCTGATCTAGATATGGGCTATGTGTTGCGCCTTGAGCCAAAATTGGCAGTCGATTATCTGAAAGCCAAAGGCTACAACATTACGTGGAACTGGCAAGAGCAACTGGAAGAAGCCCACGCCAGAGCTTTTACTGTGGCTAAGGCAACCAGAGCGGAAATACTGGAAACCTTGCGCCAAGCCACCACGCAAGCCATCGAGCAAGGCATCCCCGAACGGGAATTTATTAAAAACCTTGAGCCGAAACTACGCGAAATGGGTTGGTGGGGCAAACAAGTGATTGTGGATAGCCAAGGCAATGCCGAAATGGTGCAGCTTGGCTCCCCTCGCCGCCTGCGTACGATTTTACGCACCAATAAACTCACCGCTTATCACGCCGGTCGCTATGCCGAACAGATGGCAAATGCTGATGAACAACCCTATTGGCAATATGTCGCCGTGCGGGATAGTCGTACAAGAGCAAGCCACCTTGCCTTACACGGAAAAATTTTTCGCTATGACGATCCGATTTGGGAAAGTTTTTATCCGCCGAATGATTGGGGGTGCCGTTGCCGTGTGCGTGCCTTAAGTGAATTTAGGGTAAACAAGCGTGGCTTAACGGTAAGCCGTAGTGACGGTAAAATAGAAACCGATTGGGAATTGGCCGGCATAGATAAACGTACAGGTGAAGAAACTCACGCCAAAGTCAGTCGATTTACCACGTCCAATGGCACCATAAAAACAGGGGCAGGCTGGAACTATAATGTTGGGAAAGCGGCGGTAGGCAATGATGTGGCCGTAATTCGCAAAGTGCTAGGCTTTCAAAATCGCCAGTTGCGACAAGAAACCATTCAGGCGATCAATAACAGCCCAGCACGCCACAAAGCCTTTGAAAGCTGGGTGAAGGCTAATTTGGGTAAGCGTGGTGCAAGTAGCCGTTATATTACGGCAGGCATTGTGGATGAAGCGATTGCTGAAAAAGTCGCGGAGTTATCAGGTGGGCAAAAACTCTCGCAACGGGTGTTGGTGATGAGTGAAAAAAGACTTGATCACGCTAGTAGTGATAAACATCATAAAGGCGGAATTGGTTTATCTGTTGATGAATATGCCAGCATTTCAAGAATTATTGCAAATCCCAGTGTAGTTATTTGGGATAAACATAATAAAAACCTTATCTATATTGATAAAAAAAGAAATATTAAAGTTATTGTGGATGCACCAAATAAAGATAAGTTAAAGCCACAAGAAAAACTAGATGCGGTTATCAATGCGTACCGTGTAAAGTTAGAGGATGTGAAAAATGCGGTACGAGGTGGTGTTTATGAACTTGTTGAAGGAAATTTATAGTTATAAGGCTAATGATGGTGGGGGTCGAACCCACAATACCTCAGTTGCCTGATGACTTACCATTAGTCGACATCATTTAGCCTTGTGTAAAAATTAACCTTATTTAAGGAAAATGTCAAATGCATTTAGAATTTAAAGCCGACACCAAAGAAATTCAAAATATGTTCCGTAAGTTAAGTCAGCTGGGGAAAACTGATGGCTTAACCCGAAAAATTGCCAATGTCCTTTGGGAAGAGGCAGAAGATGCTTTTGACAACGAACGTTCGCCAGAAGGTGAAAAATGGGAGACATTGAAAGAGCCCTACAAATCACAACGCTATAAAAAAGGCTACACTGGCACTATGTTGCAAGTCACAGGCGATTTGGCGGCAAGCCTTAATATTGATTATGGCGATAATTTTTCCGTCATTGGCGCGCAAGAACCTTATGGGCAATATCACCAAGCTGGCACAAGCAAAATGGCAGCCCGCCCATTTTTAGGCTTAAGTGATGATGGTGTAGAAGAAATCAAGCATATTTTAACTAAAGCGCTAAAAGACGCTGTCAGTGATTAAATTTGGATAACCGGTATCATTTGTCATCTTAAAAAATTTAAACGCTTGTCGAGCGATTTAAACGCCATTTAAACGGCATTACAATAATTATCTCTCCTCTATTTCTCATAATTCTCACACACAAGGTCTGAACTCTCACAAACTCACCTCTTTTCTTTTTCTTGCGATGATGACATCGCTATGAAAACGACAAACACATCCATTGCGGTTTTAACCGCCAAATTAACTCCAGATATTGATGGTTGGCAGCAACTGTTACCGAGTGGCGAGTTTCGCTCTCGAGACGGCAGCCCAACCGACGTACCACATTGGTTTATTGACAAAGCTATCGCGGACAAGCTGATAGAAAAAGTGCGTCAATTAAAGCAAGACGTTCTGATTGACTATGAGCATGAAACGATTTTTAAAGCCAAGCGTGGTGTAGAGGCTGGGGCTGTGTTAGCGGCGGGGTGGTTTAATGCTGATGAAATCCGTTGGTTTGATGATGACGAGCGGCAAGGGCTGTTTATCAAACCACGCTGGACGGAAAAAGCCTACCAACATATCAAAAATGGGGAATTTGCGTTTTTAAGTGCCGTTTTTCCTTATGACAAAAACGGTATCCCTTTAGAACTGCGAATGGCTGCGCTCACCAACGACCCCGGTGTGACAGGTATGCAGCGTTTAGCGGTGTTATCTGCAACATTAACGGAGGAGATGGCTATGCCAGAATCGTTGAAAAAATTACTCGCCGCCCTTGGGGTGGATGTGAGCGAAGGTGCGACATTAAGCGAAGAGCAAGCTAAAGCAGCATTAGATGCATTTGAAAAATTGCAAAGCGATAAAACCGCTGCAGACGAACAAGTGGCGTCATTGAGTGCCAAGAGCACCCAGGTGGATTTAAGCAAATATGTGCCTAAAGAAGCCTATGACGCCACCGTTACCCAACTGGCTACTCTATCCGCCAAAGCCACAGAAAGTGAGGTAGAACAACTGATTGCTAAAGCACGCAATGATGGGCGTGTGTTAGAAGCGGAGGTGAACTATCTCAAAGATTTTGGCACGCAACAAGGCGTAGCTGCACTTTCAGTAATGTTGGAACAACGTCCACAAATTGCGGTGTTAAGTGCCAAACAAACGGATACCACCAAGGTGGACAAGATAGCGGAAAAAGAAAAAGGGCTGGCGGTGTTATCGGCAGCAGACAAAGAAGCGGCGAAGTTGCTAGGTATTAGCGAAGAAGACTTTGCCAAACATAAAGCAGAATTGGAGGCAAACTAATGGCAAATGTAACCCCTGAACTCGTGAAAGCCCTATTTACCGGCTTTGCCAAAAACTTCAAGGAAGGGTTAGCAAAAGCCCCTTCACAATACAGCAAAATTGCGACTACCGTGAAATCAACCACGGCGAGCAACACCTACGGCTGGTTAGGGCAAATGCCAAAACTGACCGAATGGATTGGTAAACGTACAATTACCGCCATCCAATCACATGGCTATGCCATCGTCAATAAAGATTGGGCAAGTGGCGTGGAAATTAAACGTACCGACATCGAAGACGACAACATTGGAATTTATAGCCCATTGATTGAAGAGTTGGGACGCAGTGCCGGTGAGCAACCTGATGAGTTGGTTTTTGGTGCGTTAAAAGCCGGCTTTACCACCGAATGCTATGACGGGCAATATTTCTTCGACACCGACCACCCTGTGGGGACGAATGTCGATGGCACAAGCCCTAAATCGGTGAGCAATATTACCGATGACAGCACTTCAACCAGTGTGGATGACAGTTGGTATTTGCTGGATTGTTCTCGTTCGCTTAAGCCGATTATTTTCCAAGAACGTAAAGCCCCAACACCGGCACAGATGACCGATGCCAACGCCCAAAAGGTGTTTGAGGAGAATGTTTACACCTACGGTGTGGATAGTCGCTGTAATGTGGGCTATGGCTTCTGGCAAATGGCGCACGCAGTGAAAGGCAAGCTCACTGCCGAGAACCTTTGGAAAGCCATTGAAGCAATGCGAGCGGTGCGTGGTGATGGCGATAAACGCTTAGGCATTAAGCCAACCCACATTGTTGTGCCACCGCAATTAGCCAAAGCAGCCACCCAACTTTTAGAGCGTGAATTACGTGCAGAAAACGGTGCGGTCGTGGATAACGAGTTTAAACGGATGAACTTGGAATTAGTGATTGCCGATTATTTGTAATCGCTAGAAATCACTCGTGCGGTGGAAAAATTCCAACTTTCTTACCGCACTTTAAACCCTGTTTAAAGCCGATTTAAATCAAGAGGAAACTATGCAATGTCAAATCTTATTATCGTCAAAAACCGTATTAAAGAAGGCTATCGCCGTGCTGGTATCGCATTGGCAAAAGGAGATAACCGCTTTTCTCAAGAACATCTCACGCAGTCGCAATTGGATGCGCTTAACGCTGACCCACGCCTATCCGTGGTATTGGAAACCGTTGAGAATAATGGCGGCGACAAAGGGGTATCTGGAAACGGTACGGATAACAAAACCGAATCGGAAGTGGACAATCAGTTGGTTCCAGCCGATTTAACCGTGGAGCAATTGAAAGCGAAACTCACCGAACTGGGTATAGTGTTCAAAGCCTCTAGCAAAAAAGACGAGCTTGTTGCGTTGCTTGAAAACGCGCTCGCACAAGGGGAATAAGATGTACGCCACCTTAGACAGCCTGATTAAACGCTATGGGCGTGATGAAATCACTACATTGGCATTAGATGAAAATCGTCAGCTTGATGTAGAAAAAGTTGAAGAGGCTTTAGGTGATGCCAGTGAAACCATTGATAGCTATTTAGGTGGGCGTTATGCCCTACCGCTATTGCAGGTACCCGCGGTCTTGGAGCGACATTGTTGTTACATTGCTCGTTATTTTTTGGAGCGTAATCGGGTCACAGATCAAGCACGCAAGGATTATGAAGACAGCCTGCGTTATTTAGAAAAAGTCGCGGCAGGCACAATCTCACTGGGTATCTCTGAAAATGGGGAAACGGTGGAAAGTGAGAATGTGGTAGTAATTGAATCTGCAGGCTCAGTATGGGCAAGAGATAAAGCAAAAGGATTTATCTGATGAGCATTATTGCAGACACCTCTAATGCCTTGATTGCTAAAATCCGCGAGCTTTGCGGTGATTATTTGCGTGAAGTGGCAGAACACCCCGGGCAATGGGATGAATCAAGTATTCGCCGTCTAGTGCGTAATCCCCCAGCGGTGTATGTGGCGTGGCTAGGACAAGTCCCCAATCCACGTCCTTATACCGTGACAGCACGTTGGGGTATTTTTGTAGTGTGTGATGTCCTCAATGGCAAGCGTAAAGATAACGTCGGCATTTATCAAGTAGTTGAAACTTTAACCGCTGGAATTGATAAAAGTCAAATTGCTCCCAGTGGGCTGTTTGAGTTGCAATCGGTACAAAACCTGTGGTCAGACACGCAAAGCGGAATGGGGGTGGCGGTTTATGGTATGTATTTTAATGCGGTGCAACCGTTACCAATGGAATTTGAGCCGCAATCACTGGATGACTTTGTGATTTATCACCATCAGTTTAATCAATCACAAGATGAAAAACGCATTGATGATAAAACCCAACTTACGGTCATTCTACCCAAACAAGGAGAATAGCAATGTTCAAAATTAAACCTCGTAAAGGGCTGATTATTCGTGACCCCGAAACCTTTGAGCCACTAGATGAGCAAGGGGAAATCAAACCGAAAACAAGCTACTGGCTTAATCATTTAAAAAATGGTGATGTGGAAATCCTCTCACCCAAAACGCGTAAAGGAGAGAAATAATGGCGATTTCGTATAACGACATTCCTAATGCAATTCGTGTGCCACTTGCCTACATCGAATTTGATAACACGCAAGCCACATCAGGCACGCCTGCTATTTTGCATAAGGTATTAATGCTTGGCACGAAATTGGCTTCCGGCTCTGCCGTTGCAGGGCAAGCGGTGCGTGTACTCAATGTGTCACAGGCAAAACAATTATTTGGGCGTGGCTCGCAGCTGGCGCGAATGGTTGAGGTGTTTAAACAACACAATACTACTCTTGATTTATGGGTATTACCCCTTGATGAGCATAGTTCTGGAGCAAAAGCAAAGGGCAAAATTAAAATCAAAGGCACTGCTACTTCAGCTGGTGTGCTAAATGTGATGATTGCCGGCGTGAACTTTAAGCAATCAGTCAATATTGGTGAAAGTGCGGTACAAATTGCGAAAAAATTGCAAAAACTTATTGCACAAAATCACGATATTGTGGTGAGTACCGAATTGGATGGTAGTGCAGAAGATACGATTAATCTCACTTGTCGTTTTAATGGCGAATGTGGCAATGAGATTGATATTCGCACCAACTATTATTCGGGCGAAACCTATCCTGCTGGCATTTCGGCAGAAATTACCAAAATGACAGGCGGTGCGGTCAATCCGGATATGGCAACAGCCATTACCGGCTTTGGGGCGGAATGGTGGAACTATCTGATTAATCCGTTTACTGATACAGAAAGCTTAAATGCCTTGCGTACAGAGCTTGTTAAACGTTGGGGGCCATTACAACAAATTGATGGGCTGTGCTTTATGGCAAAAGGTGGCACGCACGCTGAAGCAACGACCTTTGCTGAACATCGCAATGATCATCTGTTTAGCGTAATGGCAACCAATGCTACTCCACAACCTGCCTATGAATGGGCAGTAGCCTATTGTGCGGTGGCGGCTAACTCGCTTGCTATCGACCCTGCTCGCCCTGTGCAAACATTGGTGATGGATTTGCTTCCACCTGCAATGAGTGATCGTTGGGATTTGCCGGCACGCAATACCTTGCTTTATAGTGGGCTAAGCACTTACACCGTGAATGCTAACAGTCAGCCACAGATTGAAACGGCAATTACGATGTATCGTAAAAACAGTTTTGGTGAGATGGACGAAAGCTATTTGTATATTGAGACCATTGCGACATTAAGTTATCTCCGCTATGCCATTCGCAATCGTATTACCAGTAAGTTCCCTCGCTATAAATTGGCTGATGATGGTATTCGTGTTGCACCTGGGCAAAAAGTGGTTACGCCAAGTATTATTCGCAATGAGTTGCTTGCACTCTTTACCGAGCTAGAGTATGTGGCATTGGTTGAAAACTTTGAAGCATTTAAGAAAACGCTCATCGTTGAACGTGATCAAAATAATCGCTGTCGTCTGAATGTGTTATCTGGTGAAGATTTGGTTAACCAATTCCGCATCTATGCACATGCAATCCAATATCGTTTATAAGGAGTAAGGAATGAAATATCACGGCATTGCTCGTATCCGCGTCAATGGTGCGGAATATCCAACGGGAGAAGACGCCACCCTTGATGTGGGCGGTTTTACCCGCGAAACCGTTAAAGGGGCAAGAGTTTACGGCTATAAAGAAACCCCAACAGAAGCTACGGTTGAATGCAAAATGTTTAACAATGCCCAACTGGATGTGTTGGAAATTAAGAGCTGGACAAACGCCACGGTGGAATTTGAAACCGATGTGGGACAAACCTATTTACTCGCCAATGCGTGGGTAGTTGATGCAGTCACGCTGACTAGCAAAGGGGAAATTTCAGTGAAATTTGCGGCAGTGGAATGTCGTAGAGCCTAAGGAGAAATACGATGGAATTTAGTTTAAAACAGGGGTTAATGTATGGTGATGAGCCACAGCTTGATGTGGAAACGCGTGAATTAACGACGCAAGATTTAATCGATGCGGAATGTAGTGCAGAACGTTTGTTGATGGATAAACAAGGCAATCCTGTGTTAGTGGTGAGCCAAGTATTGTTTAATTATGAACTCATTCGTCGTCAAATTAAGCGTGTAGGGAAAATTAATGGGCCACTCTCGTTAAAACAATTAGGCAGCTTGCACCCAGATGATCTCAATATCATCAATGCGATGTTATCCGCCGAAGAAATGGCGAAATCCACACAGGCGTTAGATCAACGGGGGCGCTTGGAAGCAACAGATAAGGACATTTGAGAAAGCTTGTCTGTTGCTTGCGAAACATTATCAATGCACCCCAGAGTGGGTGCTTTCTCAACCTATTCTTACTCTGCCCCGTTTAATTAGTTATATCAACACCGATTAGAGGCTTTTATGGCAACCAACTCTACGTCATTTTATATCAATTTAGCGGGGAATGTCTCGCAACAAGCTAATCGTTTTGGTCGAGATGTCTCGCAATTTGCCAATAAATCTGCTTCGCAGTTAGGCAAGTTATCCTCTCGTATCAAAAGCACCGCAACCCAGTTTAAGGGATTGGGAACAAGTATTGGTAGCTTATCGAATAAAATCAATGGCATTGGCAATATCACTATCCCTGTATTAGGGATTGGTGCGGTTGCAGGTGTGACCACAGTGGGCAAATCCTTATTGCGCACGGCTGCCGATTTTGAGATGGCGGGGATCCGAATGAAGCAAACCTTTGGTGAGCGAGGTGATGAGGCGCTTGCGTGGTTAAAAGAGTTTGCTACAGAAACACCAATGGCGTTTGGAGAGGTTCAAAATGCTGCAATGAAACTAATGACAGCAGGTATTGATCCTATGAATGGTTCTTTACAAGCTTTGGTGGATTATAACGCTAAAATTGGTGGGAACGCTCATCAGCTAAATGAGATCATTAACTCTTTCCAAAAAATGTCTGCAACAGGAAAAATGACTTGGGAAGATGTTTTACCGTTATTGCAAAGAAATATACCTGTTTTAAAGCTGCTCGCAAAAGCAACAGGCAATAAATATAACGATAAACAGATCTTACAAATGATCAAAGAAGGCAAGATGGGTGCCAAAGCAATTAAAGCATTATATACCCAAATGGGAAAAGATGCCGCAGGCTCTGCCAAAGAGCAAATGAAAACGTGGGATGGTTTAGTCTCTAACTTAGGCGATACTTGGACAGCAATGCAGGCTCGCTTTATGGAACATGGGGCATTTGATGCGTTAAAACAAGAGTTGGGGAGTTTGCTTGCGTGGCTGAATGAGAAAATGGATGACGGCACGTTAGATGAGTTTGCAAAAACGGTAAGCGACACCCTTATTACCGCACTCAACGACCTGAAGTCTATGGCAAAAGACGTGAAACCTGTATTGGAAAGCATTGGCTCAGTGATGAGCTGGCTTTCTGAAAAAGCCGGTGGCTATGGCAATATCGCTAAGTTTGCTCTTGCTCTTTATGGTGCGAACAAAGTGGCTCGCCTTGGGGTGGGTGTAGGC
>SKEB01000975.1_pt1 | contig 15063 bp, 14 predicted proteins | sample 4826561 | NCBI WGS metagenome assembly SKEB01 (sample SAMN11008820, study PRJNA524170) | human gut metagenome | biome: Human fecal sample; material: Feces; isolation source: fecal sample from pouch patient p17 | host: Homo sapiens | place: Israel: Tel-Aviv | collected 2016-03-29
ATTTAAGCCTATTATCTTTAGCAATAAAAACTAACATAACGTTAACATTTTTCATAAAAAAAAGATCAAGATAATGGTATTACCTTGATCTTGAACAATGCTGAAATCAGTGATTTTATTTTGCTTTACGTTGTGCTCTTAAGCCTAATAACAAGGTTAATGCGAAAGTGACCACGAATGAAATCAACATACCGATACAATATACGGCGATACTGTCCGGTTTAATTGAAATAATACCAGGTAAACCGGCTGCGCCTAATGCCTGCGCTTTCGCATTAAACAAAGCGATAAACGCACTGGAAACGCCGGAACCAACCATTGCCGCGATAAATGGGTAACGATATTTGAGATTCACCCCAAACATTGCCGGTTCAGTAATCCCTAATAAAGCACTGATCCCGGATGGTAATGCAATTCCCTTCACTTTTGCATCTTTAATTAAGAACATCACGCCTAAACAAGCAGCACCTTGTGCTACATTCGACATTGCCGCGATTGGGAAAATGAAAGTTCCGCCGGTATGTGCCATATCCGCCAATAATTGGGTTTCAATGGCAATAAAGGTTTGATGCATACCGGTAATCACAATTGGCGCATAGAAAGCACCGAAAATAGCCCCACCAATAAAGCCGGTTGTGTCATATAACCAAGTTAAACCATCACCGATTAAAAAGCCAAGTTTATGTGTAATCGGTCCGACAAAAGTAAAGGTTAAAATGCCGGTGATAAACAAGGCTAATAGCGGCGTTAATAAATTATCCAATACGGATGGAATAATTTTACGGAAACCATTTTCCAATTTAGCCAAAATCCACGTTGCCGCCAACACCGGTAATACTGAGCCTTGGTATCCCACTTTTTCGATATGGAAGCCGAAAATATCCCAATACGGAATATCTCCTGAAAGACTCGCCGCACTGAAGCCCCAACCATTTAACAGATCCGGATGGACCATCAACATTCCCAATGCCGCACCTAAAAACGGATTGCCACCAAATTTTCTGCTCGCCGAAAATGCCAATAAAATAGGCAAATAGACAAACGGCGCATTGGCAAAGGTATTAATCATTGCCGCAAGATCCGCCAAATTCGGATAAGCATCAATTAAGGATTTATCATCAATAAATAGACCTTGTGCAGTAAAAACATTCGCTAACCCCATTAGCAAACCGCCAGCCACAATCGCCGGAATAATTGGCACAAAGATATCCGCCAATCCTTTTACTAAACGCTGCAACAACCCCTGTTTTTCAGCACTTAAATTAGCGACATCACTTTTTGTCATATCGCCTAATCCTAAAATTTCTGTCATTGCGGCGTGAACTTTGTTCACCGTACCTGCACCAAAAATAATTTGGTATTGACCTGCTACGGCAAATTGACCTTTCACACCTTCAATTTGTTCAATGCCTTCCTTATCCGCCTTACTTTCATCATTAAGGACTAAGCGTAAACGAGTGGAGCAATGTGCAGCGCCACTGATATTCTCTTTTCCGCCCAACTTCTCAATGAGCTCTTTTGCAATTTTTGGAAAATCCATAGGTTTTCTCTCCGGGTAGATTGGTTAAGTAATCAACAGCACGCATTATAGCTAAAACGTTTTAGTAAAATCCATTTTATTCATAACCCAGTTTTCATTTTTGTGATCCAGTTAACACTTTTTAATAGAAATCAACAAATAGAATTGCTCAACTAAAACGGTTTAGCTACAATTTTACTGTTCAAAAAACAACAGAGGATTTTACCGATGAATAGAGTATGGGTTTTAGGCGATGCCGTTGTCGATTTATTACCGGATGGAGAACAACATTATTTACGCTGTCCGGGTGGTGCGCCGGCAAATGTTTCCGTTGCCATTGCACGCTTAGGAGGTAAAAGTGCTTTTATTGGCAGAGTAGGCAATGATCCTTTAGGTCGCTTTCTGAAAACCACTTTGCAACAAGAGCAAGTAAACACCGATTTTATGCATCTCGATGATGAGCATCGGACGTCAACCGTGATTGTCGATCTCGACTCAACCGGCGAAAGAACCTTTACTTTTATGGTCAATCCAAGCGCAGATCAGTTCTTACAACAAGCGGATCTTCCGCATTTCTCTGCCAGTGAATGGTTGCATTTCTGCTCCATTGCCTTAATCAATCAACCTTCTCGCAGCACCACGCAACAAGCGGCACAACAAATTAAACAAGCCGGTGGATTTGTTTCTTTCGATCCGAATCTTCGCCCTAGTTTGTGGTCTTCACAACAACAAATGATTGATGAAGTGAATAAAATGATTGCTGTCGCCGATGTCATTAAATTTTCAGAAGAAGAAATTTGTCTACTAAGCGGTGAGCCTGATCTGGACTTAGCTATCCGTAAAACCCGTCAACAGTATCCAGATAAATTAATTCTAGTTACGCTCGGGGCAGCGGGTGCATACTATTTTTATCAAGCTATTGAAGGAAAAGTTGCCGGAAATAAAGTAAAAGTAGTTGACACCACCGGTGCCGGCGATGCTTTTGTCGGCGGTATGTTGCAGGCATTAGCCCAACATCAGCACTGGCAACAACAAAATATCTTTGTCCAAGCGATTCAACAAGCAAATCTTTGCGGCGGATTAGCCACCACCGCCAAAGGTGCAATGTCTGCATTGCCGACAAAAACACAACTTCAAGCACAATAACGCTCTTTCGATCGGAGGCAAGATGATGATTTTTAATCAAGGCAAATACCGCAACCTATATGCAGCTAAAGAAAATGAATTAACAACATTAGCATCGCAAGTACAACGTGATCATCACCATCGTCCACAGTATCATCTTGCACCACCGACCGGTTTATTAAATGATCCGAACGGATTGGTTTTTGACGGTGAAAACTATCATATTTTTTACCAATGGTATCCGTTCGGTGCGTTACACGGAATGAAACATTGGCAACACTATCGCAGTAAAGATTTTATTCATTTTCAACAGGCGGAGTTGCTCATTCCTAATCAACTATTTGAATCTCACGGCTGTTATTCCGGCGGCGCAATTCTCTATCAAGATCAGATTGTCGCTTTTTATACCGGAAACACGCGCCGTCAATCAGATAACCAACGCATTCCATTTCAGAATATGGCTATTTTTACTAAACAGGGGAAACTACTCGAAAAACGTGTCTTACTGCACGAACCGCCGGTTGGTTATACTGAACATTGCCGCGATCCGAAACCGTTCCTTACTGCTGAAGGCAAAATTCGTTTTATTTTAGGTGCGCAACGCCAAGATCTTTCCGGTACTGCATTATTATTTGAAATGGATAATCTGAATGACTCGCCAAAATTATTAGGCGAATTAGCGCTTCATCCCTTTGATAATAAAAATATTTTTATGTGGGAATGCCCTGATCTTTCCAAATTAAAAGATAAAGATCTCTTTATTTGGTCACCTCAAGGAAAGCAGCAGCAACAAACTCAATTTCAAAATAATTATCACGCTACTTATGCCCTTGGCAAATTACAACATCTTAATTTTCAAGTAGAAACATTTTCCGAACTGGATCAAGGATTTGATTTTTATGCACCACAAACTTTTTCCGGCTTAAATGATGACAGTAAAATCCTATTGGCGTGGTGCGGTTTACCTGATTTGCAGTATCCTACCGATCAATATCAATGGCATTCAATGCTAACTTTGCCTCGTCAACTTTGGCTACAAAACAACCAAATCTATCAACGTCCTGTGGAACAGGTTTATCAACAGATCGGTGCAATGCATTATCATCAACAACAAGGAAAGATTGAAATTCCTTATCTGTCACAAAGTTACTTAAAACTTGAAGTCAACAACCAAGCATTTGATTTACAACTGTTCAAAAACGAATTGAATCAATATCTTGAAATCAGTTATCACAACGGCGTTTTCTGCCTAAACAGAGCACAGAGTGAGCAATCCGAATCTATGCAGAAATGGGGCTCAAAACGTTATTGTGAAATTAACGATCTACAAAAGATTGAAATTTTTATTGATCATTCTATTATTGAAATCTTTTTAAATGATGGCGAAAAAGCAATGACTTCCCGTTTCTTTATTGAAAAGAAACAACCTCTATTATGGATATCTCCTTTAATCAAAATAGCGAGTGCCGAAGTTTCGCCAATTCACTTCGATTAAGGATTGAGGTTAATGAATATCAACAATAAACGGCTTACTCTGGCAGATCTTGCAGAATTAAGCGGCGTTTCTAAAACTACCGTCAGTATGGTGCTAAACGGTCACGGCAATAATTTTAGAATTAAACCGGAAACACAAGCCAAAATCTTGGAAATTGCAAAAAAGCATCACTATAAAGCCAATAGCGTTGCAAAGGCGTTACAGGCGCAGCGTAGTAACACCATCGGTTTAGTCATTCCTGATTTTTCTAATTTGGGTTTTGCCGCAACAACAAAAACCTTAGAAAAGTTGTGTCGTGATAATGGATTACAATTGATCATCGCCTGTACCGACGAGGATGCCAAACAGGAATTAATTGCTATTGAGCGTTTATTGGATCGTCAAATTGATCTTTTAATTACAACACCGATTAAATCGGATGCGCGTTATTATCGCCAACTCAATATTAATGTTCCGGTCATTCAACTTGACCGTTTCACCCAAAATAGCCTCACGCCTTATATTGTGACTGATGATGAAAGTGCTGTTATTGAACTCATTGATACTTTATGCCGACAATATCATTTAAATGAGATCTATTATCTCGGCGGTCAAGCTGAATTACGCCCAAGTACCGCACGCCTTTATGGCTTTAAACAAGGCTTGCAGCGTGCGAATTTAAAGTTAAACCCGGATTGGATTATACAAACCTCCTACTATGCCGATAGTGCCTACCTTGCTTTCGACCAATTGTATCAACGCTTAGGACGTTTACCGCAAGCATTATTTACCGGTTCATACGCCCTATTGGAAGGGGTGCTTCGTTGGTTAAATGAAAAACAGTTATTGCATCATCTTTCTGATGGCACAATGCATCTCTCTACTTTTGATGATTATGAATTGCTGAATTGTCTACCGTTCAAAATCAACTCTATTCAACAAAATCACCAAAAAATTGCTCATCAGCTTTTTGCAATGGTACAAAGTTTATTAAAACAAGAACCGGTAAAAAATCAGATCATTCCGGCAACCATTATTTGGCGATAAAAATAAAGGGTTCATTGCGAACCCTTTACTTTTTTACTTTAAACTAAACGCTGTTCAATAATGCCGCCACCCAAACAAAGCTCATCCAAATAGAAAACTGCCGATTGTCCAGGGGTCACTGCAATTTGTGGTTCATCAAAGCGTACTTCAATCAAATCATCATTTAATGGAATAATTTGACAAGGCACATCCTGCTGGCGATAACGTGTTTTCACTGTACAACGCAAAGGTTGTTTTAAAGGCTGACGATCAACCCAATGTAATTGTCCGGCGATCAACCCTTTAGAGAATAGGCGCGGATGGTTATGCCCTTGCGCCACAATCAACTCATTATGTTCCAGATCTTTATCCACCACATACCAAGCCTCGTCGCCGGCATTTTTCAATCCGCCGATACGTAACCCTTTACGCTGCCCAAGCGTGTGATACATCAATCCATCGTGACGGCCGATAACTTCACCATCTACCGTACGAATATCTCCGGGTTGTGCCGGCAAATAACGCGCCAAGAAATCTTTGAATTTACGCTCACCGATAAAACAGATGCCGGTAGAATCTTTTTTCTTAGCCGTAACCAAACCTAAATCTTCTGCAATTTGACGTACCACCGGCTTTTCTAATTCGCCTACCGGAAATAAACTTTGCCCAACCTGTTTATAGCTCAATGTGTAAAGGAAGTAACTTTGATCTTTATTACCATCCAAACCGCGTAATAACTGCGCATTCTCATCATCACCACGACGGCGTACATAATGCCCTGTGGCAATATAATCCGCACCTAAATCTTCTGCGGCGTATTCCAAAAATGCTTTAAATTTAATCTCTTTATTACACAAAATATCCGGATTCGGCGTTCTGCCCGCTTTGTATTCTTGCAAAAAATGTTCAAATACATTGTCCCAATATTCCGCCGCAAAATTAATTTTATGCAGTTTTATACCTAATTTATCACATACTGCTTGCGCATCGGCTAAATCTGCTGCTGCTGTACAATAATCGGTATCATCATCCTCTTCCCAATTTTTCATAAACAAGCCTTCCACTTGGTAGCCCTGTTGTTGAAGAATATAGGCAGATACGGATGAATCTACACCGCCTGACATTCCGACAATCACTTTTTTCTGTTGGTTTTCTGCAAATTGTTGTGGTGATATTGTCATCAGATCAGTAAATGTTTTTGAAATTAATGCCATTATTTTTCCTTTGTTTTATGCTTAAAACGATAAATATGCTATGAAATCTGCGTATCTTAAAAACTCTCAAACAAAATAGCAAATGTCGTTATCTTTGTGTTAACGTGCAAATTTATAATTGATTTATTAAAATTATTCCCAAAACAATACAAACTGCACCTATAAAAAAATAGAGAGTGGGAATTTCACTTAAAAATAACCACGCCAAACACATTGAAAAAATCGGTTCAGATAATTCTGTTACCTGTACTTTCGCCGCACTTAAATACACCAGTGCTTTTGTCGTACAATAAAAACCTAATAATGTCGGTAAAACCGCTAACGCCAACAAATTCAGCGCAATGCTCCACGACCAATTGATGGTTTCAAAATGTTGTATAAATGGAAACAATAAATAAATTGCACCAAAAAACATCAACATTTTGGTTAAAGGCAAGCCACCATTCAGCCTAAATCGTTTTATAAAAACAGAAAATAAACCATAACCGATGCCAGCTAAACTCGCATTCACAACTGCCTGCCAAGTGCCGGAGCCGGACCACGAAATAATAAAAATGCCCAAAATAGCGATTAAGGTACCGACAATAGCAGAAAAAACGATTGGTTCGGCAAGCAATAGCCAGCCACCGATCAATGCTGAAACGGCGGCAGACGCCATCAAAACTACCACTACATTTGCGGCTTGACCATACTGATAGGCGAGCGTTTCAAAGAAGAACATTACAAACACGCCGAGAAAGGCACAAAAGGCAATTTGCCCCCAAAGTTTTACGGTCGATGAATAGTGCGGACAAATGCTTTGCTGTTGCTCTTTTTGCGGTTGACAAAATAGCACTATGCTCACTAGAACAAATGCGATGATTGTTTTAATAAAAGAAATCGCTTCAATCGTTAAACCTTGTTCAATCAAGACTTTACTGAAAATGCCAATCGTACTATTGAGTGCTGCGGCGGATAATGCAAGAAAAATGCCGAGAGTTAATCTATTTTGCATTGATATTTCTCCGAAAAGAGATAATTGAAAAACGGATATGCGTACTGAATTACACATATCCATTAAGGCATAATGGAAAGCGACATTCTTTCCTTAATGTTATCAATTCACAGCGCAATGCTTAATAGCGTTACCTGATGAATGAAATTATAAAATGCGACCGGCTTCTTGCAGTTTTGCTTGACGTTCTGCCTCTTTCGCCATTCTGGCTTTACGTGCATCACAAGGTTCCGGGCAATCGCACACCTTTTCTAAGCCGAGTGAAGAGATGCCGCCACAACTGCCGCTGATGGTTTTACGTTTAATGATATAGCCGATTGCCATTGCGAAAATTACAACTACGAAAAACCCGAATGTAATTAAAAATAATTTCATTACTTCTCTCCTTCTTTATGATTGTGCAACAATTTTGCAAATGCTGATGACATTTTAACTTCAAATCCTTTTTCTGTCTTAACAATCAGATAAATGGCAATATTCTCTTTTTCAGCCAGTTGCAAAGCCTTTTCCGCACCAAGAACATATAAACCGGTGGCATAGCCGTCAGCAATCATACAGCTTGGATCAACTACAGTGATTGAAGCTAAATTATGTTGTAGCGGATAACCGCTGTTCGGATCGATTTCGTGCGAGAAACGTTTCCCATTTTCCTCAAAATAATTGCGATAATCACCGGATGTCGCCATAGACAAATTGCTTAATCCGATAATCTGTTCTACCGCACGAGAACCGTCAAATTCAGGCTTTTCAATCGCAATCTGCCACGCCTGACCTTTTTCATTCACACCTTTGGTATGAATTTCGCCACCAATTTCAACTAAATAATCGCTAACACCGATACTTTCTAAATAAGAGGCAACTTTATCAACCCCAAATCCTTTTGCAATTGAGGATAAATCAACATAAAGTTCCGGTATTTTTTTAATGAGTACCGGTTTTCCATCTATTTCAGAAACAGATAATTTATCGATACCTATCCACGCCTTACGTTTTTCAATTTCTTCCGATGCTGGTTCTTTATCCAATCGTTTTTCCGGCCCGAAGCCCCATAAATTAACTAATGGTCCAACCGTAACATCCAATGCACCTTCCGTTTTCTGATGTAACTGAATCGCCGCCTGCACTACTTCAGCAAAATCCTTAGACACCTCAAAAGGTTTATTTATCTCTTTACTGCGATTAAAACGACTAAGTTCAGAATCCTTCTGATAAGTTGACATCTGATTATTGACCTCCTTAAGCAGTTGGTCAATTTGCTGATGAGCCATCTCCGGCCCAGTATTTATTCCCTTATCCAAATATTTAATATGGTAAGTGGTTCCCATTGTTTTGCCCGATAGATTGACAATTTCCGTCTGATCACCACAAGCAACAAGAAAAAAGGCTAGCCCTGTGAGGGCCAGCCAATGTGTTAGTTTTTTCAATAACATAATGAATCAAGTTTGATTTATTAACCACCGAAATTATCTAATAAGATATTTTCGTCTTCTACACCAAGATCTTTCAGCATTTTAATCACTGCTGCATTCATTACCGGAGGCCCACACATATAGTATTCACAATCTTCAGGCGCTTCGTGATTTTTCAGATAGTTTTCATAAAGCACATTGTGAATAAAGCCGGTGTAACCATCCCAATTATCTTCCGGTAACGGATCTGATAACGCAACGTGCCAAGTGAAGTTATCGTGTTCACGCTGTAACATATCGAAATCTTCAACATAGAACATTTCACGTTTAGAACGCGCACCATACCAGAATGAGATCTTACGTTTAGAGTGCAAACGTTTTAATTGGTCAAAGATATGTGAACGCATCGGCGCCATACCTGCACCACCACCAATAAATACCATTTCAGCATCAGTATCTTTGGCAAAGAATTCACCGAACGGTCCTGAAATTGTCACTTTATCACCCGGTTTTAATGACCAAATATAAGATGACATTTGTCCCGGTGGAACATCAGGATTACGTGGAGGTGGCGTAGCAATACGCACGTTCAACATAATAATGCCTTTTTCATCCGGATAAGACGCCATTGAGTAAGCACGTGTGATATGTTCATCCACTTTAGAAACATAACGGAATAAATTATATTTTTTCCAGTCCTCTTGATATTTTTCAGGAATATCAAAATCACTGTATTTAACAGTATGAGGATCAGCCTCAATTTGGATATAACCACCGGCACGGAAAGGCACTTCCTCACCTTCCGGAATCGCCAACTTAAGCTCTTTGATAAAGGTTGCTTTATTATCGTTGGAGATAACAGTACATTCCCATTTTCTTACACCGAAAATTTCTTCCGGCAATTCAATGTCCATATTACCTTTTACGTTTACCTGACAAGATAAACGATAGCCTTCAGCAGCCTCTTTCTTATTAATATGTGATAACTCTGTAGGGAGAATATCACCACCACCGCTTATGACTTTTACGCGGCATTGACCACAAGAGCCACCGCCACCACAAGCGGATGAAACGAAGATCCCTTTGCTTGCTAATGCACCGAGTAATTTACCGCCCGCCGGCAATGTAATTGCCTTGGAAGGATCGTGATTAATGGTAATGGTAATATCACCAGTATTTACCAGCTTTGATTTAGCAAACAGGATTAATACCGCCAATACTAAAATAATGACGGTAAACATCGCTATTCCTAATGTAATTTCCATTATTTATCCCCTTTTACAACTGGATGCCTGAGAAAGACATAAAACCAAGTGCCATCAAGCCGACTGAAATAAAGGTAATACCTAAACCTCTCAATCCTTTCGGCACGTCAGAATATTTCATTTTCTCAGTAATACCTGCTAAGGCCACAATGGCTAACATCCATCCTAGACCGGCACCGATGCCATAAACAACGGATTCACCGAAGTTATAATCACGTTGCACCATAAAAGAAACCCCCCCGAAAATCGCACAGTTTACTGTGATTAACGGAAGGAAGATCCCCAATGCGTTATAAAGTGCCGGGAAGAATTTGTCCAAAACCATTTCCAGAATTTGCACTAATGCTGCAATAACACCGATGAAAGTGATGAAGTTCAAGAAACTTAAATCAACACCTTGTGCTAAGGCGCCATCACGTAAAATCAGGTTATAAACAATATTGTTTACTGGAACAGAAATTCCTAACACGACGGTTACTGCAATCCCAAGCCCAAATGCAGTTGAAACTTTTTTGGATACAGCTAAGAACGTACACATTCCTAAGAAGAAGGAAAGTGCCATATTTTCAATAAATATGGATTTTACAAATAAACTAATATAGTGTTCCATTGTATTAATCCTTCTCTACTTGTTCCGGTTTCCAAGTTCTAAGACCCCAAATAATGAAGCCGATGATAAAGAATGCGCTTGGTGCCAACAGGAATAGACCGTTAGTTTGATACCAACCACCGTCTTGGATAGTTTGGAAAACTGTTACACCGAACAATTTACCTGAACCGATTAATTCACGAATAAATGCAACGATAACAAGCATTGCACCATAACCTAAACCGTTACCGATCCCGTCAAGGAAACTGTCAAGCGGTTTTTCTTTCATTGCAAACGCTTCCGCACGTCCCATTACGATACAGTTGGTAATAATCAAGCCGACGAATACCGATAACTGTTTAGAAATATTATAAGCATATGCCCGTAATATTTGGTCAACCACGATAACCAATGATGCAATAATCGCCATTTGTACGATAATACGAACGCTATTCGGAATGTAATTACGAATACAAGAGATAAAGAAGCTTGAAAACGCAGTAACCAAACTTACAGAAATCGCCATTACGATTGCTGTTTCAAGTTTTGTCGTTACCGCCAATGCTGAACAAATCCCGAGAATCTGCAAAGCAATCGGGTTGTTATTAATAACCGGATTAAGCAATAAATCCTTTTTAGTTTGTTTATCAGCCATTGTTTAATACTCCTTCTTTAAGTTTAGCTAAGAAAGGACCAAAGCCTTTCGGACCAAACCAGAATTTAAACGTATTTTGCACACCATTACTGGTTAATGTCGCACCGGACAATGCATCAATACCGTGTGCTTTATCAGCAGAACCACCTTTACTTACGTGAAGAGCCATTTGGTTTTGATCGTTATAAATGGTTTTACCTGCAAACATAGACTGCCATTTCGGATTTTCGATCTCACCACCCAATCCCGGAGTTTCCCCCTGATCATAGTAAGTGATACCGTTAATGGTGTTTCCATCCGGTTGTACAGAGATAAAACCGTACATTACAGACCACAAACCAGTACCATAAATTGGTAACACAACCTGCTTAACTTGACCGTTATCATCTTTTACCAAATAAACTTCGGCATAATTAGCACGGCGACCGATTTTAGCAAAATCGTCTTCTCCTAAAGCAATACTCGTTGACGGATCTTTTGCTGCTTTCGCTGCATCAAAATTAGCTTGGTTTGCAACAAAATCACCACTGTTTAAATCAACCAAGCGAGGTTCGATGTACTTATTATACGCTTCTGTAATATTGCCACCGGACTTCAATAAACCTGCAACGCTAAGAATATTTTTTTGTTTATCCAACAATTTTTGTTCTTGTTGAAGCGGTTTTAACGATACGGCTGATCCTGCAACGATAACAGAACACACTAAACTGACTAAAATAACAACAATCAGTGTGCCGATAACACTATCTTTCTTAAACATTACGTGCTCTCCTACGTTTGATATTCGCTTGAACAACAATGTAATCAAACAATGGTGCAAACAAGTTAGCGAATAAAATAGCCAACATCATACCTTCCGGATATGCCGGGTTCACAACACGAATAAGAACAACCATTACACCGATTAATGCACCATACCACCATTTACCTTTGTTAGTGAATGAAGCGGAAACCGGATCAGTTGCCATAAAGAACATACCCAAAGCAAATCCACCTAATACTAAGTGCCAGTACCAAGGCATTGAGAACATTGGATTAGTATCTGAACCGATTAGATTGAATAGGCAAGAAGTCGCAATCATACCAATCATTACACCGGCAATGATACGCCAAGAGGCGATACGTGCGAAAACAATTACTGCCGCACCGATGATTAATGCAAGTGTAGAAACTTCACCGATTGAACCTGGAATGTTTCCTAAGAAAGCATCCATCCATTGAATTGGTTGTCCGGTAGTTACCTGTTTTAATGCACCTTCACCGCCTACAGCCCATTGAGAAAGTGCGGTCGCACCGGAAAAGCCGTCAGCAGCAACCCAAACGGAATCCCCTGAAATTTGTGCCGGATAAGCAAAGAATAAAAACGCACGACCCGCTAATGCCGGGTTCATAAAGTTTTTACCAACACCGCCGAACACTTCTTTCGCGACCACAACCCCGAATGTAGTTGCTAATGCAGCCTGCCACAATGGTAATGTAGGTGGTACGATTAATGCCAATAGGATAGAAGTAACGAAGAAACCTTCATTAATTTCGTGTTTACGCACAGTTGCAAATAACACTTCCCAGAAACCACCAACCACAAAAACGGTTAAATAAATTGGTAGGAAGAAAATTGCACCTAATACCATTTTAGCCAATACACCGGCATCCGGTGAAACAACACCCAATGCGTTTGCTAACGCAAAATGCCAATCATTATTGACGTTTTGTGCCAAATTTTGTGCAAAATCACCAACACCTAACGCCAAAATAGATTGTGCACCCACGTTGTACATACCGTAAAACATTGCTGGGAAAAGTGATAACCACACTAATACCATCATTCGTTTTGAATCTAATGCATCACGTACGTGAGAGGCTTTTTTCGTTACTGTTCCCGGTGTATATAAGAATGTTGCGGTTGCTTCAAATAATGAATACCACTTCTCATACTTTCCACCAGGCAAAAAAGCAGGTTCTATTTTCTCTAAAAAATGTTTTAAACCCATTTTTAACCTTCCTTCTCGATCTTATCTAATGCTGCACGCAACATTGGACCGTAGTCGTTTTTACCCGGACACACGAATGTACAAAGTGCGAGATCTTCTTCGTCTAACTCTAAGCAACCTAGTGCTTGCGCACTGTCTGTATCGCCCGCACTTAAATCACGCAACAATAATGTTGGGATAATGTCTAATGGCATTACACGCTCATAAGCACCGATTGGCACCATCGCACGGTGTCCACCATTAAGTGCGGTGGTAAAATTGAATAATTTGTGTCCGAAATGACCTAACACAGTACGGGTGATAGAGTATTTGTTCGCCCCTGGCATAATCCAACCTAGGAACTCTTTCTCACGACCTTCTGCAATTACAGAAACCTGTAACGCATAACGTCCTAAATAATTAACCGGAGCCACTGCAGTGTGTCCATTCAACACAGAACCGGAAATAACACGATTCTCGCCGTCAGCCAATTCACCTGCGGTAAGTTCATTTAAGTTTGCACCTAAACGGGTACGTACCAAACGTGGATTTTTGACTTGAGGACCGGCTAAAGAAACAACGCGATCAACATATAATTCACCGGTGGTGAATAATTTACCAATCGCAATAACATCCTGATAATTGATATACCAGACAAATTTACTAATGCTAACAGGATCAAGGAAATGAATATGAGTTCCGCTTAAACCTGCCGGATGCGGTCCGGAAAACTCTTCTACCTGAACATTGCTCGCATTAATTGTTGGAATTGATGTGCCTGCTGCTTTACAAACAAACAGTTTACCTTCATTTAAACGACTTAATACGGTTAAACCGTTTTGGAAAGCTTCCGCATTTTCTTTAATGATAAGCGCAGGTTCAGCGGCTAATGGATTAGTATCCATCGCATTAACAAAAATAGACGACGGTTTGCTGTCAATTGCAGGAATTTTACTGAATGGACGGGTACGCAATGCGGCCCATAAACCGGATTCGACTAAGTTTTGTTTCACTTGTTCGACAGTTAAATTTGCCAACTGCTCAATGCTATATTTTGCAAAGGTCATTTGGCTTTCGCCTTCTAACTTAATCACAACAGATTGTAAAACACGCTTAGCACCACGATTAATCGCAGTTACCGTTCCTGATGCCGGGGCGGTAAAGACAACGCCTGGATTCTTTTTATCTTCAAAAAGTACCTGACCTTTCTTAACAACATCACCCTCACGCACCTTCATCGAAGGACGCATACCAACATATTCTTCGCCAAGTACGGCAACTTCTGTGATGGCAGCTCCATCGTGGATTACTTGTGCTGGCTTCCCAGCAATAGGAAGATCCAAGCCTTTCTTAATTGTAATCATATCGTTTGCACTACTTTTTCGTTGGGTTAAACACAACAATTACCGTAATAGAGTAGGGATTACGGTAATCTCTCGTTTGAGTAGTTTCAAGCGAATCATCATTCTTAAGCGATATAAGTTCGGTCAAAACTTCTATAAAAACAAATAGATAATTTTCCCCAACACGCCAAGATACATAATTACACTGTCCACTTAATTTTAAAACTCAAATCTGTATACTCCTTGTTCAGGTTATAAATCATAACCAAAACAATGATTTAAATAATCAGTCATACTATTGGATTAGGAGTGAACAAGGATATTTAAAACGGCTTATTGTAACCAAAAGCCCCCCTTTAATTCCAGTAAATGACTGCTTATTTTTAAAAAAAATGTGAAAATTTTGATATATTTCAATAAAAAATAACTGATTTTTTATTTATAAATCAAATAAATACTACTTTATAAGTATATTACTCA
>SKEB01000978.1_pt1 | contig 15046 bp, 9 predicted proteins | sample 4826561 | NCBI WGS metagenome assembly SKEB01 (sample SAMN11008820, study PRJNA524170) | human gut metagenome | biome: Human fecal sample; material: Feces; isolation source: fecal sample from pouch patient p17 | host: Homo sapiens | place: Israel: Tel-Aviv | collected 2016-03-29
CGTGGTGCCATAAGTGCTGTACTCATCCTTTATCATTTCCTTTCGATTAGTGTATCGCACTTTTACATAAAAATAAAGTGCGTAAGTTTTGGTTACCGGTAACTTACACACTTTATTTTACACTCCCGTGATAAAACTGCCCATCGGGAATGGAACATTTCCTTCCTGATGGGCAGTTTTTTAATCTTCTTTCTCTTTTCTTTCATCTGATAATTTAACTTTTTTGCCGGCAATGAGTTTCTGTTTCTCTTTTCTCCCTAATTGCTTAATCGCATATTCCCGCTTCATTGCCTGTTCTTTTGTCTCAAATTCCTCATAATAAGCCAATTCAACAGGCCGCCGTGCCTTCGTATATTTCGCGCCTTTCCCGGAATTGTGCGCCTCCACACGTTTTTCCAAATCATTTGTCCAACCCGTGTATAATGTTCCGTCACTACATTTTAGCATATATGTATAATTCAAAAACTCACCTCTGCTATCTCCCGCATTACTCTTTCGATGCATGTTATTTACTATATCATGAATCCCTTATCCAAGACCAATACTATATTATCAGGAAAACTTTTCTTAAACTTTTCCTGTATCCAATACAATATAGTATTGATCCTGCACCCGTAATCAAACTTTTGAATCCATCATTTTATCCAAACAAATACAACTTTACTCCATAAAATTCATGGGGTCAACCGGTTCCCCGTCTTTCATAATTTCAAAATATAAATTTGGTCCTTCGACACTATAATATTTCGTCGGTGAATTCAGTGTTCCCACTTCTTCTCCGGCTGCAATATAATCTCCAACTGCTGCCGCCACTTCATCCAGCTGCCCATAAACCGCAGTATACCCATTTCCCATATCAAGTGTCACAGTAGTTCCTGTCTGGGCAGTCTGTTCAATACTCTCTACAACTCCTGCTGCCGCTGCGTGGATCACTTCTCCCTGCGTTCCACCAATGATCAGTGCAGGATTATATTTATACTGCTCCAATGTTGGAAAATATACTGTATGATCCATACTAAAACTCAAAAGTGTTGCTCCGCTTGCCGGCCAGGCAAGTGTACTTTCCTGAGTAAACCACACATTCTGTGTATTTGAAGATGCTGTGCTTTGAATTTCCTCTGTGGATGTATTTCCATTCTCCATACTGTTTTCATTCTCTTGCTGAACATCCTTTTGGGATTCCTTGTTTTCTTCATTATCCTCTTCTGAATCTGTGTCTGTAGGAAGAATATCATCTGTATTCGCCAATGTACTATCATCTTCTGTAAGCTGTTCTGCTGTTGTTTGCGCATCTTTGATCTGCTGCTCCATGTCTTTTTTGTAATGATTGTATGTGTAGCTTCCAACCATTGTAATTACCGCAACAAAACAAAGTACTGCGCCAACTGCAGCTCCCTTTCCTTTCAAAAAGGCCGGTCTTTCATTTTTATTCATAATCATCACCTCTGGCTATAGCATTGCCTGAAATGATTGTTCTTATTCATCTATGTGGTGTAGTTCTGTTCCTTCATAAAAATATTGCAGGATCTCTTCATAATTTTTCCCATCCTTTGCCATTTCCTGTGCAGTCCACTGACTCATTCCGAATCCGTGCCCCTTTCCAACAGTTGCAATCTTCAACCCGTGTGGACTTTCATAAAAAGAAAATGAACTCGAAGGAAGTTTCAGTGCATCACGGAACTGATCTCCTGTACATATCGTCTCTCCAATCCTCATTTTTCTGACATAACCGGAAGAATCCCATTCCTGAATTTCAAAATCTTCGTATCCATACCCATTTTCTGCTTTTTTCTTTTCCTCTGCCACAAGGAATTCTCTACATCTCTTTTGTATCTCTTTATATTCTATCAAATGTACCTGAATTTCATCTTCTGCCGCCTTGTCAAGCGGACATTCTTTTGCTGTGATATACGGATAATCTGCATTCCCAAGTACCTCCTGCACATCTCTGGTCTTTCCATTACTGGATTGATGAAACGGTGCCCATGCAAAGGTCTCATGATACCACAGTACAATTCCTTTTGTTTCCTGTGCTGCCTGTTGACATTTTTCCAAATTCTCTTCGTATTTTGCCCCCCACTTTTTCTTCATCTGAGTCTGCGTCAGACATTTATCCAAAAGAGTCTGCTTTTCTTTCTCTGTTCTGTACAATTCTGTACGTAGAACAACCGCCTGTGCCTTCAATGCTTCTATTTCACATCCACCATCTGTTTCTCCTGCGAGCATTTCTGCGAGATACACAGATGCATTATCGCTGTCAGCTCCCTGCACCGCATTTTTTCCGTTTATAAAAACAGAAATGATGTAAGGAAGTAAAAACAGTATGATAAGAAATGCAAAAAATGACTTTATTTTATTTCTAATTGTATCACGCATAAAAACAGCCCTCCATACTCTATTGTATGGAAGGCTGTCCTATTTTAGAACTTATCTGGTTCATTCTCCGGTGCAATTGCTTATTCGAAAAGGTCCTGTCCTGATGGAACTTCAACCTTCTCCAGATGCCAGATATCACGCACATACTCCTCGATTGTTCTGTCAGATGTGAACTTACCGCTGCATGCTGTGTTCATCATTGCCATCTTAGACCATCTCTGCTGATCTCTGTAAGCTTCTTCTACTCTCTTCTGTGCATCTGCATAAGAACGGAAGTCTTTCAGAATGAAGTAAGTATCTGCTTTGTCTGTACACTGTGTATTCAGCAGTGAGTTATACAGGTTGATATACATGTTGTGATCACCGTTTGAGTAGGTTCCATCCATCAGCTGATCTACGACACGTTTGATCTCCCAATCATTAAAGTAAACATCTGTTGGGTTGTAACCGCCATTGTTCTCGTAATTGATTACTTCCTGTGAACTCAGACCGAAGATAAATGCATTCTCTTCTCCAACTTCATGAACGATCTCTACATTTGCTCCGTCCATTGTTCCGAGTGTCGGTGCACCGTTCAACATGAACTTCATGTTACCTGTACCGGATGCCTCTTTGGAAGCTGTTGAGATCTGTTCGCTGACATCTGCTGCTGCGAAAAGAATCTCTGCATTGGATACTCTGTAGTCTTCGATAAATACAACTTTCAGCTTTCCGTTGATGCTTCTGTCGTTATTTACAACATCTGCTACGGAGTTGATCAGTTTGATTGTCTCTTTCGCACGAAGGTATCCTGCTGCTGCCTTTGCTCCGAAGATAAATGTTCTTGGGTAGAAGGACATCTCCGGATGCTCTTTGATCTGATTGTACAGATACATGATATGCAGGATATTTAACAGCTGACGTTTGTACTCATGCAGACGTTTTACCTGAATATCAAAGATAGAGCGAGGATCTACATCGATTCCGTTATGCTCTTTGATATATTTCGCAAGGCGAACTTTATTCTGGTATTTAATTTCCATAAATTCACGTCTTGCGTCTTCGTCTTCAACAAGTGGTTTCAGCTTTGCAATCTGAGACAGATCTGTGATCCATCCATCACCGATCTTATCTGTGATCCAATCAGCAAGAAGTGGGTTTCCATGTGCGAGGAAACGTCTCTGTGTGATTCCGTTTGTCTTATTGTTGAATTTCTCAGGCATCATCTGATAGAAATCTTTCAGTTCCTGATTCTTAAGAATCTCTGTATGAAGCTGTGCAACACCGTTTACAGAGAATCCTGCAACAATTGCCATGTTCGCCATACGAACCTGTCCGTTCATAAGGATTGCCATTTTGCGGACTTTCTCTTCATTTCCCGGATACATCTCACGAACCTTGATCAGGAAACGACGATCAATCTCCTGTACAATCTGGTAAATACGTGGAAGTAATTTTGAGAACAAGTCGATTGGCCATTTCTCAAGTGCCTCTGCCATGATTGTATGGTTTGTGTAAGCACAAGTCTTGCTTGTAACTTCCCATGCATCCTCCCAGCTTAATCCTTCTACGTCGATCAGAAGACGCATCAGCTCCGGAACTGCAACTGTCGGATGTGTATCGTTCATCTGGATAACAACTTTCTCGTGCAGTTTTCTGATATCTCCATGTTTCTTCTTATACTTCTCGATCAGAGCCTGAAGACTTGCAGAAATGAAGAAATACTGCTGTTTCAGACGAAGCTCTTTTCCTGAATAATGATTGTCATTCGGATAAAGGACATCAACGATCAGTTTTGCAAGGTTCTCCTGCTCTACTGCTTTGTGATAATTTCCTCTGTCAAACTCGTCCAGCTTGAAATCTGTGATCGGTTTTGCATCCCATACACGCAGTGTATTTACTACATGGTTACCATATCCAACGATCGGCATATCATACGGAACAGCCATAACAGACTCATAATTTTCCTGGATAAATTTATCTTTTCCTGTTACAGGATCTTTCTCGAAACGGATATTTCCGCCAAAGCGTACTTCTTTTGCGTATTCTTCACGGCGAATTTCAAATGGATTTCCTTCTTTCAGCCAGTTGTCCGGAACCTCCACCTGATATCCATCTTTGATTTTCTGTTTGAACATTCCATAACGGTAACGGATTCCACATCCATATGCAGGATAGTTCAATGTTGCAAGAGAATCAAGGAAACATGCTGCAAGACGTCCAAGACCACCATTTCCAAGAGCCGCATCCGGCTCCTGGTCTTCAATCACGTTCAGATCAATATTCATCTCTTCCAGTGCTTCTTTTACATCTTTATATGCTGTCATATTGATGAGGTTGTTGCCAAGTGCACGTCCCATAAGGAACTCCATTGACATATAGTATACTGTCTTGGCGTCTGTCTCATCATATCTTTTCTGTGTCTCAATCCAATCATCGATAATAACATCTTTGACTGCATAGGATACTGCCTGGAATAGCTGCTGCGGTGTAGCTTCATCGATTGTTTTTCTATAAAGTGTCTTAACGTTATCCTTTACTGCCGCTTTAAAAGCCTTTTTCTCGAATCTTTTACTGAACATGTTTATTACTCTCCTTTTTTCTCAACACCCATTGTAACTGCTTCGCCGTTGATCTTCCATTCTTTCACGTAACCAGCCGGCTGTGCTTTTACAACTTCATCCGCAAGTACCTCCCCTGCGATCAGTGTATTGTTCTTTTCGAAGACAGCTTCTGCCTTTTCACTACCCTCGTATGTAACTTTGATTCTGTCCATAACTTCGAAATCAGCTTCTTTTCTCATTGTCTGGATCTTGCTGATGATCTCACGTACAAATCCCTCTTCCAGCAGCTCTGGTGACAGGTTTGTATCGAGAACAACTGTGATTCCGTTGTCATTTACAGATTCATATCCTTCAATCTGTGCTGTATCGATCAGAAGATCTTCCTTGAAAAGTTCAATTTCCTGTCCGTTTACATCCAGTTTGAGTGCACCTGTAGCGTTGAGCTCATCCATTGCTGCATTTCCATCGATGTCGTTAAGCGCCGCTTTGATACCACCTAACATCTTACCATATTTCGGTCCGACTGTCTTTAATTGTGGTTTAAAACTATAAGAAGTAAAGTCTCTTACATCATCTGTAAATTTAACATTTTTAACATTCAGCTCATCTGCAACGATCTCCTGATAGAATTCCGGAAGATCAAAGTCTGCTTTCACAAACATCTTTCCGATCGGCTGACGGTTCTTGATGTTGGATGCATTACGGCATGCACGTCCCATAACAACAAGGTCAAGAACATGTTCCATGTTATTTTCAAGTTCTTTGTCAATCTGATCTTCATGAACTTCTGGGAAGTCACAAAGGTGAATACTTTCCGGAGCATCCTTATCAATGCTGCGAACCAGGTTCTGATAAATCTCTTCTGTCATGAACGGGATCATCGGAGCTGCTGCCTTAGATACTGTAACAAGAGCTGTGTACAGAGTCATGTAAGCATTGATCTTATCCTGCTCCATTCCCTTTGCCCAGAAACGCTCACGGCTTCTTCTTACATACCAGTTACTCAGATCATCTACGAAATCCTGAAGCACACGTGCTGCCTCTGGGATTCTGTAATTGCCAAGATTATAATCTACATCTTTTACCATTGTGTTCATCTTAGAGAGGATCCACTTATCCATAACCGGAAGTTTATCATATTCCAGAGTATATTTTGTTGCATCAAAATTATCAATGTTCGCATAAAGCACGAAGAATGCATAAGTATTCCAAAGTGTTCCCATGAACTTACGCTGTCCTTCCTGAACAGCCTTTCCGTGGAAACGGTTCGGAAGCCACGGAGCACTGTTGATGTAAAAGTACCAACGGATCGCATCTGCACCGTATTTCTCCAGTGCATCAAACGGATCGACCGCATTTCCTTTAGACTTACTCATCTTCTGTCCGTTCTCATCCTGAACATGTCCAAGAACGATAACATTCTTATACGGAGCCTTGTTGAACAACAGTGTTGAGATTGCAAGCAGAGAGTAGAACCATCCTCTTGTCTGGTCTACAGCCTCAGAAATAAAGTCTGCCGGGAACTGTCTCTCAAACAGATCCTGATTTTCAAATGGATAATGATGCTGTGCAAATGGCATGGATCCACTATCGAACCAGCAGTCGATAACTTCCGGTACTCTGTGCATCTCTTTACCACACTCCGGACACTTGATTGTTACAGCATCGATGTATGGGCGGTGAAGCTCGATATCATCCGGACAGTTATCAGACATTGATTTCAGTTCTTCAATGCTTCCGATAGAGTGCATATGTCCACACTCACACTGCCAGATATTCAGTGGTGTTCCCCAGTAACGGTTACGGCTGATTCCCCAGTCCTGAACATTCTCGATCCAGTCACCGAAACGTCCTTTACCGATACTTTCCGGAATCCAGTTAATTGTGTTATTATTTCTGATCAGATCTTCGCGAACTGCTGTCATCTTGATGAACCAGGACTCACGTGCATAGTAGATCAGCGGAGTATCACATCTCCAGCAGTGAGGATAGCTATGCTCGAACTTCGGTGCATCATAAAGAAGTCCTCTTGCATCCAGATCCTTTAATACTTCCGGATCAGCTTTCTTTACAAACAGACCGGCGAACGGTGTGGATTCTGCCATATCACCCTTCTCATCTACAAGCTGTACGAATGGAAGATCATATTTTCTTCCTACATTCGCATCATCTTCACCAAATGCAGGTGCGATGTGAACAACTCCTGTACCATCTGTAAGAGTTACATATTCATCACATACAACATAGAATGCTTTCTTGCGCTGTTTTGCTGCCTCGTCTGCTGCACACTGATACAGCGGCTCATACTCTTTTCCTTCCAGATCAGTTCCCTTGTAAGTCTCAAGGATTTCGTAAGCATCTTTACCTTCTTCTGCAAGTCTTCCAAGAACTGTATCAAGCAGTGCGCAAGCCATATAATATACATGTCCGTCTGCTGCCTTAACCTTTGCGTAATCTTCTTTCGGATTTACACAAAGTGCAAGGTTGGATGGAAGTGTCCAAGGTGTTGTTGTCCATGCAAGAATATATGCATCTTCATCTTTTACTTTAAAACGAACGATTGCTGAACGCTCCTTAACATCCTTGTATCCCTGTGCAACTTCCTGTGCGGAAAGCGGTGTTCCACAACGCGGGCAGTAAGGAACGATCTTAAATCCTTTGTAAAGGAGTCCCTTATCCCAGATCTGCTTCAGAGCCCACCATTCAGACTCAATAAAATTGTTATCATAAGTTACATATGGGTGCTCCATGTCAGCCCAGAATCCAACTGTACCGGAGAAATTCTCCCACATTCCTTTGTATTTCCATACACTCTCTTTACATTTCTTGATAAATGGTTCAAGACCATATTTCTCAATCTGATCTTTTCCATCAAGACCAAGAAGCTTCTCAACTTCAAGCTCTACCGGAAGACCATGTGTATCCCATCCGGCCTTTCTTGGAACCATATATCCTTTCATTGTACGGTATCTCGGGATCATATCCTTAATAACACGAGTTAAAACGTGTCCGATATGCGGTTTACCATTTGCTGTCGGAGGTCCGTCATAGAAAATATAATCCGGACATCCTTCTTTTTCATCCATACTTTTCTGGAAGATTTCATTATCATCCCAGAACTTTTCAACTTCTTTTTCACGGCTGACAAAATTCATGTCAGTTGAAACTTTCTTATACATGTTCTTATCCTTTCCTGAGTTTATTTTATGATTCTTAAAAAAAGAAAGGCTTCCGTCCTGTAATAGGACGAAAGCCTGAACTTCTCTCGTTAAACCACCTGTTACATCATACTTAGGTCTGATTTCTGACCTGCATATGGTATCCTTTAACGCCGGACACGCGTCAGTCCTTACTCTCTCTTTCTGCAGAAACCTCTTTTCTGCATCTGTTTCAGGAACTGCTGCTCTGGAGTGATCTTCAAAAATCTCTTACTTGCACCGGACTCCCACCATCTCCGGCTCGCTGTAACGTTCGGATAAATCCTACTGTCTCCGTCATCGCTTTACCTGTGAACTTCTACACACGGCTTATTATAAAGAGATTCTTGGCTCTAGTCAAGGTTTATTATGATAAAAAAAGTGCGAAAAAACGTTGTTTTCAGCGTTCTTTCGCAAATTTCTGTTTTCTTATCTGCGGCGTTTCTTCTTTCTTTTCACATTACCACTCTTTGCATTTCTTCTTTTTCCTTTTTTTCTTCTGCGACGTCTTATCTGCTTCCGGTAATTCGCAAGTACAACAATGATGATCAATAAAATCACAACTGCAATTACAACTCCGATCACAATTTTCATAAACTTTGAAATCCCGGTTACGACAGTTGAAGTTGTCTTATCTTTCTTTTTTCCCAAAACAGCTGCACTGCTTTCCTCTGTTTTTTCTATCGTAGCTTTCACACTGCCTACTTCCTGCCCTTTATAAGTAAATGTTACTGTTCCGGATCCATCCTTGTTGCTGTCTTCCTTCACTTCTGCTTTCACATCAGAAAATTGTGCACTCTTCGGAAGTACGATATAAGCATCTTCGTCTTCATAAGACTTCACACCTTCCGGAAGCTTCTGATCCTTCAAAGATATTTTTGAAAAATTACTGTAAGCATAATCAAACATGGCACGTGTATCTATATAAGCATCATTTCCAAAATCATAAAGTACAACCGCAACAAGCTGCATATCTCCGTTATCTGCCATTGTCACAAGCGTTGTTCTTGCCTGATCTGTGTAGCCGGTCTTACCGCCCTTGCAGTATTCATAGTAATTATCATTCTGTGGCCAGAGCATCTTGTGCTTCTGCTGAAAAGTACGTTCTTCATTCACCAGATTCGTTGCCGGAATCGTATGGCTTAACGATTGGGAAATTGTCCGGAACGCTTCCTTCTGATAAACTGCTGCACCAATTCTTGCCATATCATGCGCCGTTGTATAATGTTGTTCATCATGAAGTCCGTTCGCATTCGTCCAGTGTGAACCTGTACATCCAAGTTTTTCTGACTCATCATTCATCGCCTGAATAAATGTGTCATAACCCCCACCCATCTTCTTGCCAACACTCTCAGCTACTGCATAAGAGACCTCATTTGCCGATGCCAGAAGAACGGCATAGAGCGCATCTTCCATACTGATCTGCTCCCCCGGCGTCATGCCGATATGGGCATCGCCATATTCCAGAAAGGAGATGCTGTCCTGGGAAAATTCTACCGTATCTGTAAGCTCTGCATTGTCCAACGCAACCAATGTTGTCAGAAGTTTTGTAATACTCGCCGGATAATGCTTCTTTTCAATCTGCTTGCTATATAAAACTGCCCCACTGTTCATATCCATAACGATTGCAGAGTCCGCATAAGTTGCCGGTCCCTGTGGCCAGTTCTCCACACTGTTTGAATCCGGTACGATCGCATAACAGTTCTGACGCTGTGTCTCCCTGTCTTCTTCCGCTGTCTGAGTTGAATCTGTTGTGGCTGCCGCCGTTTCTTCCTCAGCAAATATCTGTACTGCCGGCATTAATATCATAGATGCCGCCAGAAAAAGAGACAGACAGCGCTTTCCGTATTTCTTAAAATTTATCATAAAGGAAATCCTCCGGTTGTTTGAATTCATAACGCAAAAATCCCCACAGACCTTTCATCTGTGGGGAATCTGTGACTATTATTATAATTCTACTAAAAGTTTTTTTCAATAGTCCGGAGGCTATTTTCTTTCAACTATCGAATCTCTTCCATCATGATCTCTGCTCCCGCAGCCTCTACCGCAAGACTGTCTTTCTGTGGATAGAACCGTGTGGTGAATACATACTCTCCATTATTTACAAATACTTCCACAGAGGATTTATCCACAAGAATTTCAACACTTGAAATTTTATCTACATCAACATAACGCATTCCTCTTCCTGCAGATACAGAATTTTTATCCTGACTTGTGAAATGCATCTCAAATCTTCCATTTTTGTACTCAAGAATCAATTCTTCATCAATCACTGTCCTGAATTCATTATTCTGAATGCCCGAGATATTCACATCATAGACTTTATATCCATCTTTTTTCAACATTCCTGTAGACTTATCCACAAAAGTTTTCCTCTTCTGTAATTCTCTGACAGGTCTCTGACGAACTTTACCGTCTTCTACAAACACTTCTCTCGGGAAAGTGAAACAATGCTGCCACCCTTCTGCGATCGTCAGATTAGTATATTCTTCACAATCCGGCATTCCCATCCAACTGATATGGATTCTTCTGCCATCTTCTGTCTCAAAACTCTGCGGAGCATAGTAATCAAATCCATAATCCCACAGCATATACTCTGAAAGCTTATAGTCTTCTAAAATACTTCCATTGATCAGAAAATATCCTGACTGGTAAACATTTCTGTCGTCCCAAACTCCACCTTCAAGTCCCTGCACAGAAGCAGAAAGAATTTTTGTTCCATCTACCTTAAAGTAATCCGGGCATTCCCACATATAACCAAACGGTTTCTCTGATTCCACACGGCTTCTGAACTTCCAGTTAATCTTATCTTTTGACGCGAAGATCAATGCCTGTCCGACATCTTCTTTTGTACGCGCCCCCTGAATCATGTAGTATGTATCTCCTTCTTTCCACACTTTCGGGTCACGCACATGACAGGTCAGATCTGACGGATAATCCACATTTCTCATCAGTTCTTTCTTCGGACCGAATGTCTTTCCATCCTCACTAATAACAAGAACTGTATTTGCCTCGCGTCCTGTATTGATGTAATCAAAATCACCGTCTTCCAGTTTCACATTTCCTGTATAATAGACATACATTTTACCATCTTCAATAAATGTAGAACCAGAATATACTCCATGACAATCAAATGGCTGATCCGGGTAAAGCTTCACCCCCTGATATTCCCAGTCAATCATGTCTTTGCTTATATAATGACCCCACATCTTCACGCCGCCTTCGGCATTAAATGGAGAATACTGAAAAAATGCATGATAGATTCCATCCATCTGGCACAATCCGTTCGGATCATTGAGCCAGCCAACAGGAGGCATCAGATGCAGCTTCTCACGATAATCCGCTCCTTCTTTCTGCTCTTTTTCTTTCATCATCTCTTCCGTCATATCTACCAGTTTGATCAGATCCCTTGTTAATGCATTCATGCTCTTGTCTCCCTTTTTCCATTTACAGCCGTTCTATTCTGCAAGAATTCTTCTTTGAATAAAACGGCTGTATCTTTTTAATCACTGTTCAATTTATTTCTCAATCTTCATTGCGAGATCAGCTGTTGTAACTGTTCCCGCTGCTGTCTTCTCTACTTTGCTGAAGTCATCTGCATTCGTCAGTATCATCATCGTAGTTGCCGGATGTCCTGCCGCTTTGATAGCATCCAGATCTGCTTCGATCAGCACATCGCCCTTACGAACCTTTGCTCCGTCTGCTACTTTCTTTACAAATCCTTTTCCATCCATGGAAACTGTATCAATTCCAATGTGGATCAGAAGCTCTGCTCCTGCTTCTGTTGCAATGCATACTGCATGCCCTGTTTCGAAGATATTCATCACTTCTCCGTCACATGGTGCTACAATCTTTCCATCTGTCGGCTCAACTGCAACAGTTGTTCCAAGCATCTCTGATGCAAATGTCTCATCTGCTACTTCTGCTGTCGCAACAACATTTCCGTTTACCGGGCTTGTAATTTCTTCTGCTGAAACATTTTCTGCTTCTACTACATTCTCTGTCTCTTCTGTTTTCTCAACTGTTGTCTCTGTTGCGGCTGTCTTAACTACCTGCTCTTTATCTTTGTAAATCATGAAGGAGATCACAAATGCTACTCCTACTGAAATTGCCATCTCAATAATGTACTGAAGCGGCTGATTCAGGCAAAGCAGGATACCGAAGATACCTGTTACTCCAGTTCCTTTTGCTCCGAGATGTACAAGTGATGCATACAATGCTCCGCATCCTCCACCAATACATCCTGCGATAAATGGTTTGAAGAATCTTAAGTTTACACCAAAGATTGCCGGCTCTGTGATTCCCATAAATGCACTAAGTGATGACGGAAGTGCAAGGGATTTAATCTTCTGATCTTTTGACTTAACGCCAACTGCCAATGCTGCTGCACCCTGTGCTACATTCGCTGCACTTGCAAGTGGAAGCCAGTAAGTTACTCCGTATTTTGCCAGCTGACCGATGTCGATTGCTGTATACATCTGATGAATACCTGTTACTACTGTCGGTGCATACAAACCTCCCATGATCAGACTTCCAAGTCCGAGCGGAAGTGTCAGCATCCACTGGATTGCTCCAAGGATCGCATTCTCACCCCATACGAAGATCGGTCCTACGATAGAAAGTGTAAGATATCCTGTCACGAATACGCTGACAAGTGGTGTTACAAACAGGTCAAGTGCTGCCGGAACTACCTTGTGCAGCTTCTTTTCTAATACAGAAAGGATCCATACTGCAATAATGATCGGGATTACATGTCCCTGATATCCAACCATGTCGATGTGATACAGTCCGAAGAATACGCTCTGTGTCTGCTGTACACCTTCTGTTGCAACTGTATATGCATTCTGCAGTGACGGATGAATCATGATCATACCGATAACAGCTCCAAGATACTGGTTTGCACCAAATGCTTTCGCAGCTGAAAATGCAATCAGAATCTGCAGAAATGTATAAGCGATGTTACTGAACAGATTCGCAAACACATAAATAGAACTGCTTGTATCAATTGCTAAAAATCCATTTGCATTCATGAAATCCAGCGCATTCATGATTCCCATCAGGAAACCACTTGCTACGATGGCCGGAATAATCGGTACAAAAATATCACCTAACAGCTTGATGGCCTTCATAAACCAGTTCTGCTTCTCTGCCGCTGCTTCCTTTGCCTCAGCTTTTGTGCTTGCTGTAATACCTGCGATCGCGATAAATTCATCAAACACCTTATTCACTGTTCCAAGAATAATCTGAAGCTGTCCAGATGCCTCAAATACTCCCTTTACTCCATCCACATTCTCTATTGCCTCTTTATCTGCCTTACTATTATCTGCGATAACAAGACGAAGACGCGTTGCACAGTGCGCTGCGGATACAATATTCTTACTTCCACCTACATATCCCAGAATCTCCTGGGCTGTTTTCCTGTAATCCATGATTACTCTCCCTTCCTTCTCTGTTTTATGTGTAATCGTTTTCACATCTTATGATTTTATATTAAATAAAAAAATGCCATTTGTAAAGATGGCATTTTTACTAATTCTGATTCTTCTGTTTTGTTTAACTTGCACTATACTCTTAGTTACATTCATTCAAATCTATTCACGATCTGGAATCCCAGCTTCACATGCACCGGCACCGGATTTTTCTCTTCAATCTGTTCAAGTAAGAGCTCTGCCCCCTTGATTCCACTCGTTTTATACCCAAAATGAACCGTTGGAATACCGCCTGTCACAGCCCTTAACATCTGATTATCACCAAATCCTGTGACACAGATACTAGACTGTTCCAAAATGTGTAGCATCCTTGCACCAGAATTCTGAACCGACTCCGGAACCGCCTTTTTACTCTGTGCGATCAATGCCTCGATTGCTCCCGCTGCAATCGTATCTGTTGCGCACGATATGATATCGATTCCATTTTCTTCACTCAACAAATCCACTACTGCTTCATATCCGCCGCTCATTGTAAATTCTGATTCGCGTCTGTACCGATGGTCATCGAAAGTAATCCCTGCTTCCTGAAGTCCCTTGCGGAACCCGTCTTCTCTGGAAGCACCTGCTGCCTTATCTTCACGAGTAACACCAATATATGCAATCTTGCAATCTTCAGGTCTTCCACCATTCCGCTTCAGTGCTTTCACCGCAACTTCTTGTCCCATTGCTCTTCCCGCACCAAAATCATCATGATAGATACAGCTTGCCATTTCTGTCTCCTGTCCCACAATCACAACCGGAACCTTTGATTCTTTTAAAAATCTCCGATGCTCGTCTGTAAGCACTGTACCGATCAGTACAATTCCATCTACCGGATAACTTTCAAAGATTCTCAGATAAGTCAGCTCATTCTTTGGCTGATTATCCGTGCTTGCAAGAAGCATCTGGTACCCTCTTGCCGAAAGAACCTGTTCAATTCCCGCTGTGATCCGGCTGATTGATTCTGAATTGATCTTCGGAGCCACCACACCAACCAGATGTGCGCGTCCGGTTCTTAGGATTCTTGCCTGAGTAGACGGCTGATATCCCGTCTTCTCAATCACTTTACGGATCTGCTCCTTTTTCTGTTCACTCACATATCCACCATTCAAATATCTTGATACTGCTGCGCTAGACACCCCGGCCATCTGCGCAATCTCTTTTATCGTCATTGTATACTGCCTGCCTTTATTTCCCTGATTTTCGAAATTATCCAGATCCATTTTCGCTCTTTTTCTAGCTTTGACCTGAATCTGAATGACATTCACATTTTAACATTCAACAGACAAATATGCAACGACGTTGCGCTACATCATTCTTTATCTACCTGTCCCTGTTACTGTTCACACGATGTGCGACCAGCAACGCATCTCGCCATTTTAAATCGCCTTTGGCGATGGGGCGAGATGCATTCAAGTCAAAACACGCATCCTCCGTGTCAATCAGCGGAGTGATTGACACG
>SKEB01000984.1_pt1 | contig 14942 bp, 14 predicted proteins | sample 4826561 | NCBI WGS metagenome assembly SKEB01 (sample SAMN11008820, study PRJNA524170) | human gut metagenome | biome: Human fecal sample; material: Feces; isolation source: fecal sample from pouch patient p17 | host: Homo sapiens | place: Israel: Tel-Aviv | collected 2016-03-29
TTTTTTAAAGTCAATAAATATGCTCGTAGAGAATTAAAGATGGTAATTTCTTGTGAAAGCGTGTAGATTCTTTATAATCAGTAACAGCTTGCCCAAGAAAGGATAGATGATATGAGTTTAGATTTAACCGAAATTCGTCAAAAAATTACCCAGCTGGATCGCGAGATTTTGCGATTATTGGCTGAACGTCATCAGGTTGCTTATGATGTGGTCAGAAGCAAAGAGATCACGAAAAAACCGTTGCGTGATATTGAGCGTGAACAGCAGCTGTTAGATGCGTTAATTCGTTATGCGGATAGCCAAAATTATCAATTAAATCCGCAATATATCACAGAAGTTTTCCAAAAAATTATTGAAGATTCAGTGTTGACGCAACAGGCATATTTGCAGAATAAACTGAATCAGCAGCGCAATAATCAAATTCATATCGCTTTTTTAGGAATGTTGGGTTCCTACTCCAATTTGGCAGCACGTCAGTATGCGGAGCGTTATCAAAAGGAGTTGATTGAATTAAGTTGTGAATCTTTCCGTCAAGTGTTTGCGGCGGTAGAAGAGGGCAAAGCGGATTATGGGGTTTTGCCGTTGGAAAATACCACTTCCGGTTCTATCAATGATGTCTATGATTTATTGCAGCATACCGATTTACATCTGGTCGGTGAATTGACTTATCCGATTCAACATTGTGTGTTGATTTCACAACCGACCGATTTAGCACAGATTGACACGCTATATAGCCATCCACAAGTGATTCAGCAATGCAGTCAATTTATCAATTCATTGCAGGGTGTACACGTTAAATATTGTGAAAGTTCTTCGCACGCAATGCAGTTGGTGGCGAAAATTAATCGGGCGAATGTGGCGGCATTGGGCAATGCAGAAGGTGGCAAGCTTTATGGTTTGCAAGTGTTGCAGGACGGCATTGCTAATCAAGTTAATAATATTACCCGTTTTATTGTCATCAGTAAAAAACCGGTGGAAGTGTCGCCGCAAGTGAATGCGAAAACGTTGTTGCTAATGTCGACAACACAGCAAGCCGGCGCATTGGTGGACGCGTTGCTGGTGTTTAAGAAGCATCAAATCATTATGACGAAATTGGAATCTCGTCCGATTTACGGCAAGCCGTGGGAAGAGATGTTCTACGTGGAAATTGAAGCCAATTTACATCAGGAAAGTACACAACAGGCATTAGAAGAACTAAAAATATACTGTAGTTTTGTCAAAGTATTGGGTTGTTACCCAAGTAATATTGTAAAACCGGCGTGAGGAAATAGGATGCTGAGTTTAATTGTCGCGATGAGCAAAAATCGAGTAATCGGGCGAGATAATCAAATGCCTTGGCATTTGCCGGCGGATTTAGCGTGGTTTAAAAAAAATACATTGGGTAAGCCGGTGATTATGGGGCGGAAGACCTTTCAGTCGATCGGCAGAGCATTGCCGAATCGCAAAAATATCGTGTTATCCCGACAAGGTTTTCACGCGGATGGCATTGAAGTGGTGTCAGATTTATCCCAAGCATTGGCATTGGTGCAAGACGAGAACGAAGTGATGATTCTCGGTGGCGGGCATCTTTATGCGGAGGCTTTGCCACAAGCGGATCGGCTTTATCTGACGGAAATTGATACCGAGCTGCAAGGTGATACCTTTTTCCCGGAAATTGATCCGGCACAGTGGAAAACCGATTTTATCGAAACACGAGCAGCAGATGCGAAAAATCGTTATGCGCTGACCTTTAAAATTTTGGCACGTGTGTAGTCAGTGCAAACAGAATCCATCATAAGGTGCAAATTGATCTGCACCTTATTTTTTTACGTTTAACGATGGTGTTTAGGCAACAAAAAGCAGTCGCCATAAGAAAATACCAAGCAGAGTAAACGCCAGACAACCCAATAAATGCAAGCAAATAACACCGATAGCGGTTAAGTGCTGTTGGCCTAAAAAGATAGCGATCACTTCACCGGAAAAGGAAGAAAAGGTGGTTAAACTGCCGAGAAAACCGGTAATAAAAAAGAGCCGCCACTCGTTGCTAATCGTTGGAAAGCTAAGTAATGCCCCGCTGGCAATGCCCATTAAAAAACAACCTAAATAGTTGGCAACTAAAGTGCCAAAGGCGAATTGATGAAAAATAGGATTAAGTAAATTGCTCAATCCCCAGCGAGAACAGGCGCCAAGAGCGGCGCCAATAGCAATATAAAATAGTGGTAACATTTTAAATAATTCCAAAAGTAGCGCGGAGATAGCTCGCTACCGCTTCGTGGGCGTGATGCCCGATAATTTCCAGTTGCGGCAAAGCACGGATTAACGCCGGATTGGCATTTTGCATAATGCAGCCTTTGCCGACAAAATCCAACATTGTTTCGTCATTCATTCCGTCGCCAAAAGCGATGCAGGCGCTATTGTCGTAATGGCAATCGTGCAGTACTTTTCTCAGCGCATTCCCTTTGCTTACGCCTTTATTCATAATTTCGAGGCAGTTGAGCGAGGCGTAAACAATCTCGGTGCGATCGCCGTAAGTTTGGCGAAGATGTTGCTCTAATTCTAGCAAATCCTGTTGACAACGTGCGATAAAAAAGACTTTTTCGGTGCCTTGTGCATCGTGATGACGAAAATCGACAACCTGATAGCCGAAGCCGGAATCTTGATGATATTTTGCCATTTGTGGCACTTCGCGATCGATGAACCAACCGCTGTCCTGATAGGAGTTGACGAAAATTTTATTTTTATCGAACGGAACATTCATTATTTCCAGAGCAAGATCGGTCGGCAAATCATTTTTATAAAGTAATCGACCGCTGAGATCGTGAATTCTCGCGCCATTTGAGGTGATCATTCGGATATTTTCAATGCCTATTTTCGCAACAATCGAAAACACATCTTCGTGTTTTCTGCCGGTGGCGACCACAATATCTACCTGTTTTTGTTCCAATTTTCTTAAGGTATCAATGGTGAAATCACCGACCACGTGCTGACCGTTTAAAAGTGTACCATCCAAATCTGACGCAACTAATTGAAAAGGAAGTAAACTGCGCATAAAACCCCTTATCTGCAAAATAAAAAATAGTAGTAATGAATTTTAATGAGGCTATATGTTAACAAAAAACCGATGTGGCGGTTGATTTTTTGATCATCATAAAAATTAAAAATTTTTTAATAAAACTATTTGATTCAGATAAAAAATGTGGTATCAATAAAGACGCTCAAAAGCACACAACATACATACTTAGACCCACATTGGATATTGAAACTATGAATTCTGTTCGTTTTATTGGCATTATTATTAACCTCGTGGTGATTAGCATCACGAGGTGAGTGGTACAGCTGATAAAACTTTCAATATAAGATTTTAGGTCAGATGAACCCTCGCCTCGACAGTAGGCGAGGGTTTTTTATCGTTTTAAGGAAATAAAAATGAATGGTGCAAGATTTATTACAGAAAGTTTAAAAGCACACGGAGTGACAACGATTTTTGGTTATCCCGGCGGTGCAATTATGCCGGTTTATGATGCAATTTATGATTCAGGGTTGGATCATCTGCTCTGTCGAAATGAGCAAGGTGCGGCAATGGCTGCGATCGGTTATGCTCGTGCCAGCGGTAAAGTGGGTGTTTGTATCGCCACTTCCGGCCCGGGTGCGACTAATTTAGTCACCGGTTTAGGTGATGCGATGATGGATTCTATTCCGGTTGTTGCTATCACCGGGCAAGTTGCTTCACCGTTTATCGGTACGGATGCTTTCCAAGAAGCGGATGTTTTAGGTTTATCATTAGCTTGTACGAAGCATAGTTTTATCGTGCAGAGTATCGATGAATTGCCGGAAGTTATGGCGGAAGCGTTCCAAATCGCACAAAGCGGCAGACCCGGTCCGGTATTAATCGATGTGCCGAAAGATGTGCAGTTTGCCAAAATAGAACGCCAACCCCTTGTTTACCCTGTTCCGCAACCTCCTTCAGTTGAATCTTCTTTATTAGAACAAGCAAAAACACTATTACAACAAGCAAAACGTCCGGTACTTTATGTCGGCGGCGGTGTTGGAATGGCTGATGCGGTAGCGGAATTACGTCATTTTGTTGAAATTACACAAATACCGAGTTTTTCGACTATCAAAGGGCTTGGCGCATTGCCGGCGGATAATCCTTACTATATGGGAATGATCGGAATGCACGGCACTAAAGCAGCGAATTATGCGGCACAGGAGAGTGATCTGCTGTTGGTGCTCGGCGCAAGATTTGACGATAGAGTAACCGGTAAATTGGATAGTTTTGCTCCGACAGCAAAAGTTATCCACGTTGATGCCGATATTGCGGAAATTAATAAATTACGCCGTGCTGATGTAGCGATTCGCGGCGATATGAAGCAGTTGTTACAACAGTTGGCAATGCCGTTACAGATCGATGCGTGGCGTGCCGATGTACAGCGTTTAAAACAGCAGTATGATTTTACTTATGCTGAAAATAGTGGCGATACGCTGATCAATCCTTGGTGGTTATTACATACCTTATCTCAAAAACGTAACAAAAATAGTGTGATAGCGACCGATGTCGGTCAACATCAAATGTGGTCGGCGCAACATATGCAACATTTCGATCCGAAAAACTATTTAACTTCTGCCGGCTTCGGCACAATGGGCTTCGGTTTGCCGGCAGCTGTCGGTGCGCAGAAAGCGCGTCCGCAAGATCAGGTGATATTAATTACCGGCGATGGCTCATTTATGATGAATATCCAAGAGTTGGGCGCAATTAAACGCGGTAAATTACCGGTTAAGATCCTGTTGTTGGATAATCAACGTTTAGGAATGGTACGTCAGTGGCAAACACTCTTTTTCCGCGGTCGTCATAGTGAAACTATTTTAGAGGATAACCCTGATTTCTTAATGTTAGCGAGGGCATTTGATATTCCCGGTGAAAGTATCGAAAAAGGCAGTGAAGTGAATGATGCTTTGGATCGACTTCTAAATGCCGAAGGACCTTATTTATTGCACGTTTGCATTCACGAGAATGAAAATGTGTGGCCGTTAGTGCCACCGGGCGCAAAGAATGATGAAATGTTGGAAGATATCGGGGTGTAAGATGAAAAATTATCAAATCAGCATTAGTGCACAGTGGCGACCTGAAACGTTAGAACGGATTTTACGTGTAGTCAGACACCGTGGCTTTGTCGCCGTTGATTTACAAAGTCGCCTTGAAAATCAACAAGTTAAAATGGAACTGACAGTACAAAGTGAAAGAGCGTTGTCATTATTGACCAATCAATTAACAAAATTATATGGCGTGACTGATGTAAGCGTTATCAGTGACGAAAATTAAATTACAGGAGAGATTATTATGCCTAAACTACGTTCAGCGACCAGCACACAAGGCCGTAATATGGCGGGAGCACGTGCATTATGGCGCGCAACCGGCGTGAAAGACAATGACTTCGGTAAACCGATTATTGCCGTAGTCAACTCATTTACTCAATTTGTACCTGGACACGTGCATTTGAAAGATCTTGGACAAATGGTGGCAAAACAGATTGAAGAGGCAGGTGGTATTGCTAAAGAATTTAATACCATCGCGGTGGATGACGGTATCGCAATGGGACACAGCGGAATGTTGTATTCATTGCCATCGCGTGAATTGATTGCCGATTCAGTAGAATATATGGTGAATGCGCACTGTGCTGACGCAATGGTCTGTATTTCCAACTGCGACAAAATTACGCCGGGAATGTTGATGGCTGCATTACGTTTAAATATTCCGACCATTTTTGTTTCCGGTGGACCGATGGAAGCAGGGAAAACAAAACTTTCTGATCAATTAATCCGTTTGGACTTGGTAGATGCAATGATTCAAAGTGCCAATCCGGATGTTACCGATCAGGATGTGGAAGTGATAGAACGTTCTGCTTGCCCGACTTGCGGTTCTTGCTCGGGAATGTTTACTGCCAACTCAATGAACTGTTTAACAGAAGCGCTCGGGTTAAGTTTACCGGGCAACGGTTCCTGCTTGGCAACGCATGCTGATCGTAAACAGCTGTTCTTAAAAGCGGGGTCACAAATTGTTGAGCTTTGTCGCCGTTATTATGAACAGGATGATGACAGTGTATTGCCTCGCTCTATTGCAACCAAAGATGCTTTCAGCAATGCGATGAGTTTGGATATCGCAATGGGTGGCTCAACCAATACCGTTTTACACTTGCTTGCTGCTGCACAGGAAGCAGAAGTTGATTTCACAATGGCGGATATTGATCGCCTTTCTCGTGTTGTGCCTTGCTTATGTAAAGTGGCGCCGAATACCAATAAATACCATATTGAAGATGTCCATCGTGCCGGTGGCGTAATGGGCATTTTAGGTGAGTTGGATCGTGCCAATTTATTGCATAATCAAACTCATACCGTGTTGGGATTAAGCTTAGAACAGCAATTAAATCAGTATGATATTAAACGTGATGTCAGCGATGAAGTGAAAGCATTTTATCGTGCCGGTCCTGCCGGAATTCGCACTACACAGGCATTTTCACAGGATTGCCGTTGGGACAGCGTTGATGATGATCGTGCACAAGGCTGTATTCGTGATAAAGCACACGCTTATAGTCAGGACGGTGGTTTGGCAATGTTAAGCGGTAATTTGGCAGAAAACGGTTGTATCGTCAAAACTGCCGGCGTTGATGAAAGTATTTTAACCTTTACCGGTCCGGCAAAAGTGTACGAAAGTCAGGAAGAAGCGGTGGAAGGTATTCTTGGCGGTAAAGTGGTTGCCGGTGATGTAGTGGTTATTCGTTATGAAGGTCCGAAAGGGGGACCGGGTATGCAGGAAATGCTTTATCCGACCAGTTATCTCAAATCAATGGGGTTAGGCAAAGCTTGTGCGTTATTAACAGATGGTCGTTTCTCCGGCGGTACATCCGGTTTATCTATCGGACACGTTTCGCCGGAAGCCGCAAATGGCGGAACTATCGGGTTAGTGGAAGACGGCGATATGATCGCAATCGATATTCCACAACGTAAAATTGAATTATTGGTTGATGCACAGGAATTGGCAAAACGCCGTGCAGCAAGAGAAGAATTAGGTTGGAAACCGAAAAATCGTCAACGTCAGGTTTCCTTAGCGTTGAGAGCCTATGCTTCATTGGCAACCAGTGCAGACAAAGGGGCAGTGAGAGATCGCAGTAAACTGTAAGTGGTAACAAAATGGATATGCAAACTTTATTGACAACCGCCCAACCCAGCGGTTCGCAATATTTAAAAGCAATAGTGAAATTGGGTTCAAAAGTGTATGAAGCGGCGCAAGTTACGCCGCTACAAAAAATGGAAAAACTTTCCAATCGTTTAGATAACCAAATTTTTATCAAGCGAGAAGATCGTCAACCGGTGCATAGTTTCAAATTACGTGGTGCGTATGCAATGATTTCAGCCTTGACACCGGAGCAGAAAGCAGCGGGTGTGATTGCAGCTTCAGCGGGAAATCACGCACAAGGTGTCGCGTTGTCGGCAAAATTATTAGGCTTAAAGGCGTTAATTGTGATGCCGCAAAATACGCCAAGTATTAAAGTTGATTCAGTGCGTGGCTTTGGTGGCGAAGTGTTGCTTTATGGTGCCAATTTCGATGAAGCGAAGGCAAAAGCGATTGAATTGTCTGAAAGTAAAAAAATGACATTTATTCCGCCGTTTGATCACCCGTTAGTGATTGCCGGTCAAGGCACATTGGCAATGGAATTATTGCAACAGAATTCCGATATTGATCGCATTTTTGTGCAAGTCGGCGGTGGCGGACTGGCAGCAGGCGTTGCCGTATTAATCAAACAGATGATGCCGGAGATTAAAGTCATCGGGGTTGAATCAAAGGATTCCGCTTGTTTATATGCTGCCTTAAAAGCAAAACATCCGGTTGATTTGGATCGTGTCGGGCTGTTTGCTGATGGCGTGGCGGTTAAACGTATCGGTGATGAAACCTTCCGTTTATGTCAGCAATATCTTGATGATATTGTGCTAGTGGACGGTGATGAGATCTGTGCGGCGATGAAAGATCTGTTTGAAGATGTGCGTGCGGTAGCCGAACCGTCTGGGGCACTCTCTTTAGCCGGATTGAAAAAATATGCGCGTCAACATCAGCTTAAAGGCGAAAAATTGGCAGCGATTTTGTCAGGTGCGAATTTAAATTTCCACACGTTGCGTTATGTTTCCGAACGTTGTGAAATCGGGGAAAATCGTGAGGCGTTATTGGCGGTAACTATTCCGGAACAGAAAGGCAGTTTCCTCACATTCTGTCATTTATTGGGCAGCAGAGCGGTAACTGAATTTAATTACCGTTATGCCGATGATAAAAAGGCCTGTATTTTTGTTGGGGTTCGTACCGCCAATGAAGCGGAAAAAGCGGAAATTATCAATGAGTTAAGTCAGGCAGGTTATTATGTGGAAGATATGACCAATGATGATGTCGCGAAAACGCATATTCGTTATATGATTGGCGGTCGTCCGCATAGTGACAAACTGGAACGATTGTATAGCTTTGAATTTCCTGAACAAAAAGGGGCATTGTTGAAATTTTTGGAAACATTGGGAACACATTGGAATATCTCATTGTTCCATTATCGTGCACACGGCGCCGATTATGGCAATATTCTTGCCGGTTTCCAATTTGAAAATGATGATTTAGCCGATTTTAAACGTCATTTGAGCCAGCTTGGTTATGTCTGCCAAGATGTCACTGACAGCAAAGCTTATCGTTATTTCCTCAGTTAAATGCAAAATCCTCACAGTGGTGAGGATTTAAAAACATTGAAAATCCCCGTTGCCAACGGGGATTTTTGTTTGTTATACCTTTTGTTTAAATGAGGTTATTCACCATAATAAGATTTGGTTAAAATCTCAATCATATCTTCAACCATCGGTAAACGAGGATTTGCCGGTGAACATTGATCTTCAAACGCCAATAAAGCTAAATCACGGCGCGCTTCCATAAACGCTTGTTCATTGATGCCCTGTTCTTTGAATGACATCTTAATACCGACTTTTTGCCCTAACTCTTTACACGCATTGGCATAGGCTTCCACCGCTTCTTCAGGTGTTGAACAAGGCAAGCCCAACATTCTGGCGATTTCTTGGTATTTTACATCCGCTTTGTAGTAATTATATTTTGGCCAAGTTGCGGTTTTAGTCGGACGAGTACCGTTATAACGAATCACATAAGGCATCAAAATCGCGTTAGTTCTGCCGTGTGGCGTATGGAAACGACCGCCGACTTTGTGCGCCAAAGAGTGGGTCATTCCTAAGAACGCATTGGCAAATGCCATTCCGGCAATAGTGGAGGCGTTATGCATTCTTTCGCGAGCTTCCGGATCGCTAGCTCCATTTTTCACCGAGCGTTCCAAAAATTCAAATACTAATTTAATTGCTTGCAATGCCAAGCCGTCAGTGAAATCGTTGGCTAAAGTCGATACATAAGCTTCGGTGGCGTGCACCAATACATCATAGCCGGAATCTGCCGCCACGTGCGCCGGCACGGTCATTGTTAATGCCGGATCGACAATGGCAATGGTCGGTGTTAATGAGTAATCAGCGATTGGATATTTTTTATCACCTTCGCTAATCACGGCGAAAGGTGTGACTTCAGAACCGGTACCTGATGTGGTTGGAATACCGATAAATTTCGCTTTGCGGCCTAATTGTGGGAATTTAAAGGCACGTTTGCGAATGTCCATAAATTTCTGTACTAAATCGCGGAAATCAACTTCAGGCTGTTCGTAGAATAACCACATTACTTTAGCTGCATCCATAGCTGAACCACCGCCTAGGGCAATAATAGTATCCGGTTGGAAGTTACGTAATAATTCAACACCTCGGCGTACTGTTGCGATACTAGGATCCGGTTCAACATCGGCGAAAAGTTGATAAGTAACGTGATCCCCTCGCATTGTGAGTTGTTTAGCGATTTTCTCTACAAAACCAAGATCAACCATTACACGATCGGTAACGATAACGACACGTTCAACGCCTTTCATTGATTGTAAATATTGGATTGAATCACGTTCAAAATAGATTTTTGAAGGCACTTTGAACCACTGCATATTATTTCTCCGTCTTCCTACCCGTTTGATATTTAATAAATTCACCGCACTGACATTGTTGCCCACAGAATTTTTACCGTAAGAACCACAACCTAAGGTCAATGAAGGTAGAAATGAGTTATATACATCACCAATGCCACCAAAAGTTGAAGGTGAGTTCCAAATCACACGAATGGCTTTTACACGTTCGCCGAATACTTTTGCCAATTCCGCATCGGAAGTGTGAATGGCAGCGGAGTGTCCTAAACCGTGGAATTCCACCATTTGTTCGGCTTTGATTAAACCGTCTTCAGTGCTTTCTGCTTTTAATAACGCTAATACCGGAGAGAGTTTTTCGCGAGTTAACGGCTCTTTCACGCCAACTTCTTTACATTCTGCCAACAAGATATTGGTGTTTGTCGGTACGCTGAAGCCGGCTTGCTCTGCAATCCACGCTGCCGGTTTACCAACCACTGTAGCATTGAGTTTTGCCATAGAACAGCTGCTGCTGTTGGCTTTTGCACCGAAGATAAACTCTTCAAGTAATGCTTTCTCTTTTTTATTAACGAGATAAACGCCGTAAGATTGCATCTCTTTAATAAAATCATCATAAATTTCTTTATCGACAATCGCAGCCTGTTCGCTGGCACAGATCATTCCGTTATCAAACGATTTTGACATCACAATGTCGTGTACTGCCTGTTTTAAATTTGCACTTTTTTCCACATAAGCAGGCACATTTCCGGCACCGACACCTAAAGCCGGTTTACCACAGGAATAAGCCGCTTCCACCATCGCATTTCCGCCGGTGGCTAGAATAGTGGCGATCCCCGGGTGTTTCATTAATGCCTGAGTGCCTTCCATAGATGGGTTTTCAATCCATTGAATACAGTTTTTCGGCGCACCGGCAGCAACAGCCGCTTCATAAACAACGCGTGCGGCGTGAGCGGAACTTTGTTGAGCGGATGGGTGGAATGCAAAAACGATCGGATTACGAGTTTTTAAGGAAATTAAGGCTTTAAAAATTGCGGTAGAGGTTGGATTGGTGGTTGGCGTAATACCACAAATCACTCCAACTGGATCGGCAATTTCGGTAATACCGGTAACATCGTCTTCACTAATCACACCAACAGTTTTCAAATGACGCATATTGTTTACAACATATTCACAAGCAAACAGATTTTTTGTCGCTTTGTCTTCAAATACGCCACGACCAGTTTCTTCATAAGCGTGCATTGCCAACACGCCGTGTTGATCCAACGCGGCGACAGAAGCCTTCGCAACGATATAATCGACTTGTTGCTGATTAAGCTGACGGAACTCTTCCAAGGCGGCTAAGCCATTGGCGACGAGTTGATCCACTTCTGCCTGAGCAGGACTTACCACCACTTCAGATGTTTTACTCATAAGATTTCTCCCAAAAATTAAAAATTATTTTAACTAATAAAATTATAACTATTTGAAGTTACCTTTTTTGGGGTATCGGCAGATAACCTGATCTAGCTCAATTTCGCTGTTAGCTAAATGTTAAAGTGATTTAAAAGTTGTTTGAAATAGGTTTGAAATTCTTGATTAATCAAGAAAAATTATGTGATCTTTCGATTTTTTCGTTTTATATTAGTGATTGATTATGTTCAATAATAGGAGCGCAAATAATGATGGAACCGACAATTTATAAAATGAATGATACAAAAAAATGGGCGATGATAGGTTATTGGCTTTATATCGCATCGTTTTTGATCACTTTTTTAAGCATTGTCGCAATTGTGATTGCTTATGTTTTTCGTGATGATGTTCGTGGCACCTATTTGGAAAGCCATTTTAATTATCAAATCCGCACATTTTGGATTGGTCTGTTGTATGCCATTATCTGTACGGTGCTATGTTTAGTGATGATTGGTTATATTCTTTTTATTGGCTGGGCGATCTGGTTGCTGGTGCGTTCCATCAAAGGATTGCGTCTGTTAAATCGTGATCAGGCTATCATTAATGAAAAAACGTGGTTATTTTAAGTGCTTGACTTGTTTAACGTTACGATAGCCCATAGAATAAAGTCTTTCCAACATTACAAGAGGCAAGCATTATGTCAGCATTGACAGCACTGCAACAAGAAACCCGTGAAATTATCGATGATTTGCTGAATGACGGCAGCGATCCGAATGCACTTTACATTATTGAGCATCATATCTCTCACCACGATTTTGACAAACTAGAAAAAATTGCATTGGATGCATTTAAACTCGGTTATGAAGTTTCCGAAGCGGAAGAGTTTGAAAATGAGGATGGTGGAGAAGTCTATTGCTTTGATATTATTAGTGAAATTGAATTAAAAGCAGAACTGATCGATGCACAGCAAAATGAATTGTTGCCGTTAATAAAGAAACATCAAGGTGTTTATGACGGTTGGGGAACCTATTTTGAAGATCCTAATGCCGATGAAGATGAATATGGTAATGACGGCGAATTTTTTGACGAAGATTAATAACAGGATTCTCACTTGCAAATGAATAAATCTGCAGAAAAATGCCCTCAATGTGGGCATTTTTTACAACTTAAACGGGGTAAAAAAGGGTTATTTCTTGGTTGCAGCCATTATCCGGAATGTGATTACCTTAGACCGCTACAAAACCAAACATTAGGTGAAATCTTGAAGGTATTGCCGCAGAACTGCCCTGAATGTGATCATCCGCTCGTGTTGCGGCGTGGGCAGTTCGGTATGTTTATCGGTTGCAGTAACTATCCGGAATGTCATTTCATTGTGAATGATGAGCCGCAAAAAGCGGATTATCAAGCGGTAACTTGTCCCTCTTGCCGTAGAGGAAAATTAGTCGCGAAACGCGGCGCCAGAGGAAAAGTATTTTTTGCCTGCGATCACTACCCTCATTGCCGTTTTAATGTGGCACAACAACCGGTGGAAAAAAGTTGTCCAAAATGTGCTTTCCCATTGGCATTTGTGAAAAAACAGAATGAACAGCAAATCAGCTACCAATGTTTAAATAAAAGCTGTAAACATATTTTTTATGAAAGAAATGAATAACTTAGATTTTATTATTTCCCAGTTGAAACAGGGAGAAGTGATCGCTTATCCGACTGAAGCAGTGTTTGGGTTAGGGTGTGATCCTTTTAATGATCAGGCGATTGAAAAGTTGCTTAAATTAAAACAACGTCCACAAGAAAAAGGGTTAATTTTAATTGCGCCGCATTTAGACTTTTTCAAACAAATTATTGATTTTAATAAACTTTCTGCACAAGATTTACAACGATTACAACAAACCTACAGCAGACCGACCACTTGGATTGTGCCGGTACAAAAACAGGTTTCGCCACTTCTCACCGGACGTTTTGATACGATTGCGGTTCGGCTTTGTCGTCATCCGGCGGTGGAAACGTTGTGCCAGCTGGCAAAGATGCCGATTACTTCAACCAGCGCAAACCTCAGCGGTCAAGAGCCTTGTAGAACTTATCAGCAGGTGCAGGCTCAATTCGGCGAAAATTTTCCAGTGTTACAAGCGGAAGTGGGCGATGCGAAAAATCCATCAGAAATTAGAGATCTCTTTACAAATCAAATTGTTAGAAAAGGATAATTATGAGTACACAACATCACTATGCTGTTTGGGGTAACCCGATCGCACAAAGCAAATCAACGCTCATTCACGCTATTTTTGCCAAAACGACAGGGAAAACGCTCGATTATGTTGCGAAATTAGGTGATCTGGAACAGTTTGAGCAACAATTAGCCACCTTTTTTCAACAGGGAGCGAACGGTTGTAATATTACTGCACCGTTCAAAGAACGTGCATTTAAGTTGGCGGATCAGCATAGTGAGCGTTGCCGTTTAGCGCAAGCCTGCAATACCTTAAAACGTCTGGAAGACGGCAGTTTATATGCAGACAATACCGATGGAGCCGGTTTGGTTACTGATTTACAGCGATTAGGGTGGTTGCAGCCGGATCAGCATATTTTGCTATTAGGCGCAGGCGGTGCGAGCAAAGGTGTGTTGTATCCGTTATTGCAGGCGAAACAGCAGATTACTTTGGCAAATCGGACATTAGAAAAAGCGATGGCATTGGCTGAAAAATTTTCTGTTTATGGCAATATTCAAGCAACGACTTTGCAGGATATTCCACCGCAACATTTTGATGTCGTGATTAATGCTACATCCAGTGGATTGCACGGGCAGGTTGCTCCGGTTGCGGATGAAGTGTTACTGCGATGTGCTGCCGCATATGATATGCAATATACCCCGAGCGGCATAACGCCATTTATCCAACATTGCCGGCACTTAGGGCTTCAGCATTGCAGCGATGGTTTAGGAATGTTGGTAGCGCAAGCCGCCCACTCTTTTTTGTTATGGGAAGGTGTTATGCCACAAATCAACGAAATGTTGAATGAGAGGAGATGGTTAGAAAAATAGTGAAAAAACCTAGGCAAGAGCCTAGGTTTTTAGTTTTACACCAAATCAAACAACAAAAACTCGACATCGGTTTTGGTGATGATTTCAAGCAATGTTTCTTGGCTAATGGCAACGCCGTCGCTGCTATGGACGTTTTCACCGTTTATTGTCAAATCGCCTTTCACTACTTGCAACCAATAGTGTCGGTCGTGGTTCAAGGTAATTTGTTCTGTTTTGTCGGCGGAAAGTTGATAACGCCACAATTTCATATCTTGATACACCTTAAATGAACCGTTTTCCGCTGTTGGTGAAAGGATGAGCGTAGCTCCTTCTTGCGCCGGAAAAGCTCGTTGATCATAACGAGGTTTGATATTTAACTCGTTCGGTTCAATCCATATTTGTTGACATCCTCCCCGCCTAAAGGACGGGGATTCCTACTAGTGCCAATTGGCAAGCAATGGGCTACTCTCGGTGGGTTCTTGTTGCTGACCTCTCAATGAAGTTCACTTCACAAGCTCTACGGGCATGTC
>SKEB01000987.1_pt1 | contig 14916 bp, 4 predicted proteins | sample 4826561 | NCBI WGS metagenome assembly SKEB01 (sample SAMN11008820, study PRJNA524170) | human gut metagenome | biome: Human fecal sample; material: Feces; isolation source: fecal sample from pouch patient p17 | host: Homo sapiens | place: Israel: Tel-Aviv | collected 2016-03-29
ACCTTCTTTAACGGTATAAGTCACAGTAAACGCATCACCACTTTCAGGTTTCACCGTCAAGGTCACGGTATCACCTACTTGCGTACCTTTTGGTAGGGTGACTTGAACTTGAACACCATCAGCAAGCTCTTCGGCATTTACCCCACCTGCTGCTTCTGGAATAGCAATAGTTGGCGCTTGTGGTAGAGTGCTGTCATCAGCCGTCACTGTACCTGGCAATGAAGTGTTATTCGCACTGTCTGTTGCTGTTACTTTTAATTCCTCGCCATTGGTTTTGGGTGGGTTAATAGCCACATCAAATTTACCATCATCACCAGCAGTTGCTGTGCCGATAGGATTACCGTTTTCATCATTTACCGTTACGGTGCTACCTGGCTCTGCGGTACCGGTGACATGGGCACCGTCATCAGAAACATCAAGATTGTCTGGTTTATTTGGTGGAGTGATATCAGGTGCGGTGACATCTGTCGGTTTTGAAGTATTGCCGGCTTTATCCGTTGCGGTAACTTCTACTTGTTCGCCGTTCTGTTTTGGTGGGTTGAGATCGATGGCAAAATTACCGTTACCATCAGCTGTTCCTTCAGCAATGACATTGCCTTGGTCGTCTTTAACAGTAACTTTACTGCCGGGTTCGGCTTTACCTGTAATTTGGTCGCCGTTTTGGGAAATGACTACATCGGTTGGTTGATCCGGAGGTGTGGTATCTGACGGAGCGGAATGTGCTGAACTACCCCCCCCCCGAGCCACCTGCAGCCGCTGCGCCTAAACCGAGAATAGCCAATCCGGCAAGACCATAAAGCCACGGGCTGAAGCTATCACCTTCGGCTAAAGTACCGCTCATTCCGGCTTCAATTTCTGGGAAAGAAGAAAATTCCTTACCTACTTGAGTGACGATCACCTGACCGGCATCCGCACCTTCAGACGCACCAACATCAAAAATGGCAAAACATTGCTGTTCGTCATCACATTTGCCCCAGAAATCATCAATAATAACTTCTACATTCTCTTTTTCGCTTTTTAAAATAAGATCATTGCCGGAACGAGTAACTTTAATATCTTCCGGTGTTTTGCCGGTTGCGCTATCAATCAGATAGTACTCTTCGCCTGGCACTGCCAATTCGGTATATTTACCATTTTTTAATACTTTTGATAAATCAATGCGTTTGCCTGCTTTTTTCTCAACTAGGATAAGCCCCATAATTTCTCCCAATGTGTCATTGTTGAATTGAATCGAATTAACCTAAGCTCACTTTTATTTCAACAAGGTATTAACAGCTTTTCCTCATAAAAGTAATAACAAAGAGCAATCGTCGCATATTAGCAAAAGTAAATGTAAAGTCAATTTCAATATTAAATTTTATCAGATTATGTGCCGTAAAACTCCGTCCTTGAAGAATGGTTTTACCGTGCTTGTCTTATAGCCCCGTCAAATGACGAGGCCCGACAGCACAATCAGGTAACAGCCTACAAACAGAAGATTTAGGATCAATTCTATACCGCAAAGACAACCTCTCTGTTCTCGCCATCAAAGCTTACCCCCACTTCAAAGAGTTGCTTGGCCTCAGCTCGGTATTTATCCGCATAACACTTCTCTCGAATTTGCTTTAAGGCACTCTGGGCATCACCGGCTCGCTTCATCTTGAATTCAAAGACAAAAATATTGCCCTCTTCTCCAATCACTAAATCTACCTGCCCTTGGGTGCTGACATCCTCTGGGCGTACAAGCGTACAACAACAGGCAAAGAATCTCGGTCTTGGTTACCTTGCCGTTTTCAGATACAGGCGCTCTCAACATCTTATGTATCAGTGAGATGACCCGTCCGTCTTTTATTCGCTCACTCAATACCTGAATAAGCTTGGCATGATTGACCGTATCAAAGAACTTCTCCAAGTCTAGGTCTACTACCCAGCGTTTCCCACTGTTCGCATACGCTAGTGCTTGATTGATTGCCGTGTGACAGCCTCTATCCGGTCTGAACCCATGACTGTTTGGACTAAACCACTGCTCATAGGCTTGCGATAGTCGCTGTGCTACGGCTTGTTGAATGACTCGGTCTATCACCGTTGGGATTCCTAAGGGTCGGGTTTTACCCCGCTCCTCTTTTGGAATTTGGACTCGGCGTACAGGACTTGGCTTGTATTTACCTTCCCTTACCGCTTTGGTAATCTCTGGGTGGTGTGCCATCAGATAGGGGCGTAGTTCGGCTACCTCCATCCCATCTATTCCTGCACTCCCTTTGTTCGCGATAACCTGACGCATCGCTTTGTTCAAGTTATCTCGCTCAAGTATGGATTCCAGTCTTACCATCGCTCTACGCTCTGTGTTTCGTGACAGTGTGCTTCCTTCGTTATCCGCCCAGCTTATCCCACCTTCCATAGGTCTTTAACCATTCCGTGGTCTTTTACTCTACTCAGGAGCCACCCTCAGGTGTATTTCTCGGGATTTTATTCCTGCTGTTTAAGTAATCTCTGGCACTGTCTATTAACTGGTTTCAGCCCTTCCTTGCAATCCATCGCAAGTACTATGGCTTGAAGCTGACTTCTCACAGCAAGCTTTACTCCATTTCGGCTCTTCGCCTTCACGTCTGTGAGACCTCCTCGGGTAAGAACACGCGCTTTCCCACCATCTATCCGCCGCATTTACACCTCGGGTTCCGTGTAGCTTAGGGCTTTATCTTGTTCAGCAGGCTTGCCCACCCTCGTATGCCTGATGCGATTTCTGTTCGTCGGACCAGTGGTTTGCCTACGGCTTCCTTCGGATTTCACCTCGCGATGAACACCCTTGCCTTCAGCTATGTGCTTGGTGCCACCCCCTGCACTCAGGACTCTCACCTGTTAGAACGTGCTCATGCCGAGCACACTGAAAAAAACCCACCCTACCGAAGTAGGATGGGTTTAAGGTTTAGTGAGTTAGGTAAGACTAAATAATAGTAATACCATTTTGGATATACAACGTTTCATTAGGTAAGTCTGTATTGGTATACACTTTATAAGTAATACCATCACCATGATTACTGAAGGTTGTACCCGTGTCTGTCCATTTTGTGCCAGAAATATCCACTTTGTTATTACCCACGTTTTGACCGTCTTCATCACGGATAAACAATTTACCAGTATCATTGAGGGTCGTATTATCAGTGATTTTGATCCAGTCTCCGCTATTGCTGTTAGTAGAGTTTGAACCAAATCGAATTTCTTCAATATGCCAAAGTTGGCTATGATCAGGTCTGGTTGTCTGTACCCCACCAATACTAAAGCCGTTGCTGGCACCATCTTCAGCAGTACCGATAATTACTGTATCGTAACCATCACCACCGTCAAAGATATTGGTATTGCTACCAGTCACTTTACCATACAGACAGATAATATCATCATTAGCTCCTGCATCCACTCTATTGTTTGTACCGTTGACATTATAGAGTTGGATATTATCGCTACCAGCACTGGTATATACCTTAACATTATTGGCAACATTGACCATCATTACCAAGTCATTACCGGCACCTGTCCATACTTTAGTATTGTCAGTAGCAGCACTCCAGTTAAATGAAGCATCTCCAGACAGACCCGAATGGAAGCCTAATTTAACCACATCTTTACCTTCGCCACTCAAGATGTTGGCATTGGTAACACCTCCTCCAACAGTAAAGATGTTATTACCATCACCCAAGTCGATACGGGCGGCAATATCGGTAATATGGAGATCATCCTGTTCGAGCACATTTCGGTTATTGGTCAGACTGGTCGCTCCCAAACCTGTTGCACCGCTATTGTTGACACCGGCAGCCAATGCGGTATTGATTTCTCCACGTATAGAATTGCTGTCTTCGTTAATGTAATAATCCTTGTTACCACTGATTTCAGCTCGGTTTAAGGTAATAGACAACCAATCCATGGCATTAGCCTTATTACTCATCCACAATTCCTGATCAATGCGGATATTGTCATCACCGCTACCCATCAACATGGTTACTTTACCGCCGACATTACCGGTGATATGAACATCACTGCTGTCGCGAGACATCAACAAGAAACGGGCTTGTTGATCTGTTCCATTCCGTGGGTTTGCGGTCCTGTAAACAGCATCTTCATGACTCATGATATCACCGTTAACGGTTAAGGTATCATGTCCGCTGCCTAAGTTAATGATGTTGGTTGCCTCGTTTTCATCTTTTTCAGAAGTAATGGTGCGGGTTTCCATCACATCATTACCGCTGCCCAACAGGAAGTAGTTGCCCACATCAGATTCACGAGCAGCTGTAATCTGTCCTCCGGTAATTTTGACGATGTCATTACCGCCACCCATATCAATTTTGGCATTGGTCATGTAGAACGCAGCATTATCTGCCAATGAGTCACCGTACCCTGTTGAACGAGCGGATCCAGTTACTTCAAAGGTATCGTTACCGTCACCCATAAAGATGCGTTCCGAACCATTAAAGTCCGCTTTAGTCATCCAATATTTACCATTCAAATATTTGGTAGTAATGGTGTCATCACCACCTTGAGTGGAAATGTTCACATTACCGACAATACCTTCCGATTGGATATAGTCCGCAAGATTACTATTAGTATTCATTTCGAAATGTGTTTTTCCCTCAAATGAGTTTTCTGTACCAATCAAACCTTGTTTATATGCGTCGCCATATCCGTCATCGGTCCGAACTTTGGCGGCAATAATAACGTGACTTTTATCTGCTACACCGGTCCAGTAGTATTTGTAACCATCTTTGCTTTCACTCCAATCCGGTGCAGTATCCAAGTGGTATTCATTGCCGTCCTTATTATCCCCATTACCGCTAGGTGAAGGCCAACCTTTACCCGGCATGGTATTGTCTTCCCAGCGCATTTCCCAGTCGAGTTTCGGGTTGTACACTCGGACATTACCTACATCATAGTACTTATCATTTCGAGCAGTACCAAATGTATGGTTTACAGGTGTGCCGTCAATGGTTACATGACTATTATCTGTCAAACTAGCATTATGAGAAGCAACATTATCCAAAGTAAAAGCGGCATTTTTGGCAGAACCGTCAACTGCACTATCGCGGTAAACGGCATCTACAATATCGGCAACCACTTTTAAGGCTTGACCGTCAGCTGCTAGTAGAGCAAGAGAACCTGTTGTTTCGCCTTGAGTTGGAGTGAAGTATTTTGTTTCACCCACAGCAGCACCGCTCTCATCAACAACACGTACACGAATTAGCTTACCTTTATCAAGCTGACCTGCCAAGGTGTACGAGAAGCTAACATCATTGTCAACCACTTGTACGCCATCAGTAGTGCTGTTTTCATCCGTTACGGATACGGCACTGATAGACATCGGGATAATTTGGGTAACAGCACTTACTTCAGCCGAAGTATTGCCTACTGTATCGGTTGCAGTTGCTGTTACGGTTGTACCCGTTGCTAAATCGGAGAACACCGCTTTACCATTTTCAATAGCCGGTGTAATTGTATTACCCGCTTGTGAGACCCAATTAGAACCGTCTTTCACCAAGGTAACAGTAGCATCACCAACTTTAACAGTTACCGAAGCAGCATCACTTTCAGTCGGCAAGGTTACTGTTGCGGTAGTGTCGGTAGTCTCTACACCTACAGTTGGCGCTTTGCCGTCATACCAATAGGTATGTGAAAGAGTTTGCGGCTGACCATCTTTTGGTGTGTAAATGGCTTTTAAGGTAACTTCTTGACCGGTACTTAATGTACTTTCATCTAAGTCAATATTGTACCGCAAGCCTGTTTTGCCCGCTTTCCAAGAATCTACTTTAGTTTGAGTGTCTAGTGTAAACGGAACTTCGGTAGTACCATTGTATATAGTAACCTTATCACCAATTTGAGCTGTCGACGGAATGATAAGCATATAAGAAATAGCCGTATCTTTACCACCTGCTCCCAGTGCTTGCTCTGTACCATTTAAGACCGCGTCCACTTCCGGATGAACACTGTCATTGGTGCTGACATTGTTAACAGACGGTATCAACTCAAACACACCTGAAGTCGGGTTGATGGTGAATACATCGCTATAGTTTTGTTCTCCTAAATCACCTGTGGCTACTTTTACACTAATCGCTTGAGAACCACCTCCGGTCAATGTTTTCACTTGTTCCGGTGTTAAGTTAATTGCTTTCTCTGTACCGTCATTACTTACAGTTTTTTCAACTGTTTTCCCATTGGCTGAAGTAAAGGTGACGGTTGACGTTGTACCAGCAGGACCTTGTACAGATACGACACCGCCCAAGTCGGCTGCTTTTACAAAATCAATGGTATTGTTGGTTCCGTTGCTTCCATCTAAAACAACACCATCTTCGGTCAAGTCTTTTACTGTTACTGCAGTTACCGGATCGGCAGCTGTAGTACCTGAAGCAGCAGGGCTTTGTGTATTACCAGCCAAATCACTACAAACCGCTTTAACAGTGGTATTGTCTGCCACTTTATCGGCAGGAATAGTGACTGTGCCATCGGCTAAGGTAAAGCCATCAGGTATTCCTGTCCAATTACTACCGTCGTAAGTTAAAGTCGCTGTTGTTGCTTGGTTTGCACCTGTCGGTGTATAGGTAATGGTTACCGTATCACCGTTTTCAGGATTTTCAGGTAAGGCAATCTCTACCGAACCGTTTGTATTGGCGGTAACACTTGCCTCTGGAGCTGTCGTATCTACTGCAAACGCATCAGAAGCTACTGTCTCATTATTAACCAATTTAACAGTGTAGCCGTCACCATCGGTTACACCATCTTTCGGAATAGTGAATGCACCTGTTGTTGGATTAACATCTACAGGGGAACCGACTTTTTCGCCCTCTGCATTGTAAAGTTGAACTTGTGCACCTGTTGGGGCATTGGCTACTGTACCCGGGATACCATTAGACAATTCGTCTTTATTTACGCCGTTGTCAACTTCAGCATCCATAGTGATACTTGGTGTTGGTTCGTCGCTACCTGCGGTTGCTGAGTCTGCTTCAGCTTCATTACCTGCTGTGTCTACAGATTTAGCTTTCACTTCGCTGCCATCTTTAACCGCATTTTCAGGAATGGTGGTGGTGTCTTTGTTGTCCATAGTTGTGCTTGGAACAACTGCAGGCGTATCTGACTTCCACGTACCGTCTGGTTGTTTTTCCAAGATTACTTTTGTAGGATTCTCTGCTGTGCCACCTTCAGGGATTACGGAGACTTCTACTTTATCGCCAACTTTCGCTTCAGTCGGTAAACCAACAGTCACTGAACCGTCGCCATCGTTACCTGTTGTGCTTAAAGATGGCGCAGAGACAGTTTTATCCACGGTAAAGAGTGGAGTCGGTGCAGATGTTTTGCCACCATCAGCGGTCGGGGTGGTGACGGTAATCTTATAGTCACCCTCTGGCACTTGATCCGCAGGGATAGTGAATGTACCGCCTGTCACGGTGACAATGCCGATATTGACAGGATTGTCGTTTTTATCTAGCAATTTGATTGTTGAGCCGTCAGGGGCATTGGTTGTAGTACCGGTTAAGCCACCATTGTCCAAATCCGCTTTATTCACATAGCCGTCTTGAGCTTCTGCTACAGTCACGGATGGAATAGTAGATAAAGCGTCATTGCCTGCATTAGCTGCGGTCGCTGCATTTTCATTACCTGCAACATCTATAGACTTCGCATTTACCGGAGTGCCGTCTTTAACCGCATCTTCACCAATCGTCAAGGTGTTACCATCGAGTGTAACGTCATCAGGTAAGGTTGCAGGTGATGGTGTCCAACTGTTATTTTCACCTTTGGTTAAGGTAATGGTTACAGGGTCAGTTGCTCCTTCAGGGGTTACGGAGACTTCTACTTTATCGCCAACTTTCGCATCGGTCGGTAAACCAACAGTCACTGAACCGTCGCCATCTGCTGTCGCTGGTGTGACTGTTGGTTCAGTTGGTAATGTTTTATCAACTGTAATAGGAGCTGCATTAGTAGATACTGTTTCATTACCCGCTTTATCCACAACGGTTACTTTAATAGTACCAGCACCATAAGTTTTTTCAGGTAGCACATATTTACCGTCAACAGCGTCAATAGTCTCTCCGTCAGCAATTACGGATTTAATGCTTTCACCTTCACCTAATGTTGGTGTCACTAAGGTGCCGTCGTTGGTGATACCGTCTGTACCAAGTGTACCGGTGTCTTTCGCTATGGTAACCGTACCTTGGGTTGGTGGTGTTTGATCCACAGTAATTACGTCGGTATTGAAGGTTTCTTTGGTATTACCTGCTGTATCGATAGTGGTTACTTTAATTGCACCGGCTGCATAAGTACCTGCTGGTAAGGTGTAAGCAGGACCGGTTAACTCTTCCCATTCACCAGTAGTAGCATCTTGGTATTCCACTTTTTGAATAGTTGCATCGTCAGCAGGTGTAATGGTGAGTCCGCCATCTTTACTGATATTGTCTCCACTTTCGCCAGTATCGCTAGTCAATGTAATAGTGGCATCGGTTGGCGGTGCTGTATCTACTACAAAGTTATCCACTGTAGTTGTGGTGGTATTACCCACATTGTCCTCAGTAGTTACTCGGACACTGTAAGTTCCGTCTTCAGGTAAAACATATTTACCATTAACAACAGGTACGTCTGTCCAATCCCCACCATCTTTACTGTATTCAACACTACCGTCAACAATACCTGCACCATTAGCAGGGGCAATATTTAATGTGCCATCACTACTAATCTTATCGTCAGCAGTACCGGTATTGTTTACAAAGGTAATAGCGGCATCAGCAGGACCAGTGTGGTCAACGGTGACTGTTGGTGTATTGCTTGCCTCTACGTTACCTACTGTTTTCGCCTTAACGGTATATACACCATCGGCTACATCAGTAAAGCTAAATGTACCGTCGGCTCTTACAGTCACTTCTTTTTCAGCGTTGGTTTCTGTATTCACCAATGTCACTTTCGCGGTTTCTGCAGAATCGCCGTCAGAATAGGTTACTGTACCGGTAATGGTTTTACCATCATCCTTCACTAACTGATTATCTGCACTTTCACCAGTTAAGGTAATCACAGGTGTACGGGTATCGTTTACGGTAACAGGTGTTGCTGGTACATCAGGGTTGACACTGTCACTTGCTGTCGCATTCACCTCTGTACCATCTTTGACTTGGTTAGCCGGTAATGTAGCGGTATTAGGTGAAGTTGTTGTGGTATCTGGAATAACATCTTTGTTGCCTGATGTCCAACCGTTATCCCCTTTAGTTAGAGTCACAGTTTGCTCTTCACCGTTTTCATCAGTGTATTTCACTTCAACGGTATCACCTTTTTGGGCATCAGCAGGTAAAGCGATATTCACGCCGCCGTTGTTTACTGTAAGCTCTGGTGCATTTGGTGCATCAGTATCTACTTTAAAGCTTACTTCATTTGATGGAGCAGACTCACGACCGTTAGTGCCATCTTCTTTCACGATAGCGGTTACTTTGTAATCATCATCAGGTAATTTTGATTTTGGAATGTCGATTGTAACGACATCACCTTTTGATTTATTAGCATCTACTTGAACGTCCGCTAAAACATTATCGTTAGCATCTTTTAAGATGATATGGTCACCGGCTTGTACACCAGTAGGCAATGTTACGGTAGCAACCACTTTACCGTCAGAAAGCTCGTCTGCATTCACTCCATTAGCTGCTTCGGCAATTGTCAAGGCAGGTTTATCAGTCTCATCACCAACGTTATTGTTATCGGCATCACCACCTGGTACAACAGAGTCGATGGTTAAGGTAACAACACCGTCTGTGCCTACAGTTGTTGGTGTGTTTTCACCCACTTTTTTATAAGTTACCTCAACCTCAGCATCAATTTGAGAGATAGCTGTTGTCGCTACTGGAATTTCAACATACGGATCCGCATGACTACCAGCTGTAGGACGTACTATTGGATAAGTTGTAGTGCCACCGTCAGCTGTAACACTCTCTTTATCAGCAGCTAAGGTATACTCTGTACCGTTAATGGTAATTTTCACCACATCATCTGCGTTACCTGAACCACCGATACCTTTTGGTAAATTCACTTTAACGGTAGTTGAAGCACCATCATTATCACCGGCATTTTCACTTGTCCAGAGAATACCGTCTTCCTTACCGACAAGCGTACCATTTACGGTTGAACCGGTATCTTCAACGTACTCAATAGATGGGGTACCGTTAACAGTTCTATCTACAGGAATAGTGTTACTACCTTCTTCAGAAGATTGTCCTGCCGCATCTACTACTGTAGCCGTTACTTTAAGAGGTTCTTCACCTGCTCCACCAATTGTACCCACAGGAACTTCTGCCGTAATTTTACCTGCAGTTACTTCCGCGGCGGTTAAGGTGTGTTTAACAGGTTCGGTACTGCCGTTTGTTGTTAATACAACGGTATCACCCTCCTCAACATTAGCCGTAGGTAAAGTCACCTCTACTTTAACTTTGTTATCAGAGCCGACTTCGTTACGGGTTAAGACACCATCTTTTGGATTTTTATCATCCACAAATGTCACAACAGGGATTTGTGCTGCTACCTCATCTGGAGCATTATCACCATCGTTATCCCCCGGTACGCCATGATCGACAACGACTTTGTCTACCCCTGTACCTGGTGTACCTGATGCACTGGTCACTTTAATGCTGTAGGTACCGTCAGCCACATCGGCAAAGGTAAATTTGCCGTCCTTGTCTGCTACCACAGGGGCAGTTTCGGCATGGGTTACTGTATTCACCAATATGACTTTTGCACCTTCGGCTATATCACCGTCAGAATACTTCACTGTACCAGTAATATCATCGCCTTCAGTTGCTTTTAAGACTTTATCATCACTGTCACCGGTCAAGCTCACTACTGGTGTGCGAGTATCAGTTGCATTCTTAGTAGTCGGAGCAGAAGAATTACCAGCATCATCGGTCGCAACCGCTGTTACTGGGCTACCATCTTTCACTTGGTTTTCAGGAATTGTTGCGGTATCACCTGTTGGATGATCAATGATTCCAGGTTTATCTGATTTCCAAGTGCCGTCAGGTTGTTTTTCTAAGGTTACTTTTGTAGGATTCTCTGCCGTTCCACCTTCAGGTATTACAGTAACTTCTACTGTATCACCCGGTTTAGCATCCTCTGGTAAAACAACATCCATGGTACCGTCTGCTTTCTGCGTCAAATCCGGTGCTGATGGTGCTGTGGTATCTGGGTTATCACCTGCATTTTGAGGTATTGCTGGACTTTCATTGCCTGTAGGGTCTTTGGCAACAGCGGTTACCTCGCTACCATCTTGTACAGAGGTGGCAGGGATAGTCGCTGTATTGCCTGTCGGATTGGCAATAAGAGTCGGTTTGTCTGATGTCCAGTCATCTTCCCCTTTGGTGAAGGTAACCGTTTGTTTTACACCGCTTTCATCAGTATATTTCACCTCAACGGTATCGCCTGTTTTCACATTTTCGGTTGGCAAGGTAATGTTTACGCTACCGTTAGTTTGTGGGTCAATAGTAGGTTGGCCCGGTGCTGTCGTATCAATGGTTATCGTCTTAGAGTTAGAAGATTCTGTTTCATAGCCAGCTTTATCTTCAACGACAACTTTAATCGTTCCTACCGCATACTCGCCCGGATTGAGGACGTACTTACCAGTAACAGGGTCAGGGGTAACTGTAGCTCCGCCAACAGTCACAGACTTGATGCTTTCTCCATCCCCTAAGGTAGGAATCACTAAGGTACCATCGTAACTAATGTTATCAGTAGCACTTGCACCGGCAGTATCATTTGCCAAGGTAATGTCTTGTGCTACTGGAGCTTTGTGGTCGACAAGGACATCAGTGATTGGTGTGCCCGCTACATTTGAAGCACTGGTCACTTCAATGCTGTATTTGCCATCAGCGACGCTTGCAAAGGTAAATGTGCCGTCAGCAGCGGCTGTTGTTGTAGCTACTTGAACACCTTGTGCATTTTTCAAGATAACGGTTGCACCTTCGGCAGTGTCAACAGTTTCTTCAGTACTATCATAGGTAACTTTACCTGTGATGCTGTTACCTTCGTCCTTACCTAAGACCTTATCCGCGCTTTGATCGGTTAAGCTAAGCATTGGCGTGCGAGTATCGGTTGCATTCTTAGGTGTCGCTGTAGCAGAGTTACCAGCGTCATCAGTTGCTACCGCAGTTACTTGGCTACCATCTTTTACTTGGTTTTCAGGGATGGTAGTGGTGTCTTTGTTAGCCTCAGCTGTGCTTGGGATAATAGTAGGTTTATTTGATTCCCAAGTACCGTCTGGTTGTTTTTCTAAGGTTACTGTTGTAGGATTCTCTGCTGTTCCACCTTCAGGTATTACTTTGACTTCTACTTTATCACCAACATTCGCATCGGTTGGCAAATCAAGTTTCACTGAACCATTGTCATTTGGCGTAAGTTCTGGTTTAGAAGGTGCTGTAACATCAGGAGCGTTAAATGGATCTGCTGATGAGGTATTACCTGCGGTATCCTTAGCTGTTATTGTTACTGAGGTATTGTCTTTAACACCTTCTTCAGGGATAGTGGCAGTATCGCCTGTTGGATGCTTAATAAGCTCAGGTTTGTCTGATGTCCAACCGTCATCCCCTTTGGTTAAAGTTACGGTTTGTGGGTTACCTGCTTCATCTGTATATTTCACTTCAACGGTATCGCCTTTTTCTGCATCTGAAGGCAATGTAATGTTTACAGAACCATCTTCACCTGCTGTAGGTGTTGGTTTAGCGATACTTGTATCGATTTTAGCCGCTTCTTCTGCTTCTGCTGAACGGTTACCTGCAGCATCTTTGACATAGGCTTTAACAGTGATTGTACCTGTTTCTGGTAACTGATCTGCTGGTACAGTGAAGCCATTGTCTTTCACGGCTGCTGTAATGTTCACAGTTTGTTCAGTGCCACCATTAACGGTATACACCAAGGTGTCATTAATCACAACGTCTGTAGGCACTTCAATGGTTACGGCTGCTTTTTGACCATCCAACTCTGCCGCATTTAATTTACCATCTTTAGGTTGTGTATCTTGAGTAAAGGTAATTACTGGAGCTGCATCGCCCAAGCCATCATCATTTGCATCCGCACCACCCGGGATTGCCGTATCCACAGTTGCGGTGACTGGGTCAGAGGTTTTAGCAATACCGTCTTCTCGTGGTTCTTTTACCGTAGCGGTTAAATTAACGGTTATGCTATTTTCTGGGGCATCGATAGTGAGATTGATTGCATTGCTCTCCGCTTCTTCTTTAGTAAGCGGACGGTCGAGTAATACTGTATCACCGTCTTTGATGATGATGTGGTCGCCCTCTTGTGTACCTTGAGGGATTGTCACCTTAAGGTCTAAACCATCTTTTGCTTCAGCAGCATTAATTGTGGTATCTTCAGCTGTTACACCTTCTACTGTCAATACTGGAGCTTCTTGCGGCGCTACAGTATCTACTTTGATATTGCCTGTGGCTGGCAAGTCTGTACCATCGACAGTAACAACAACAAGGGTTGTTAAGCTAGTTGCACCCTCAGCCACTGGTACTTGGACGTCAATGTATTTTTCGCCTTTGGCATTCGTACCAATAGGGAAGTCACCAACCTTATCGCCACTAACCATGTAAGGAGTTTCAGAAAGGCCTGGAATGGATACTGTATCACCATCCTCTAGGTTGCCCGGTAATACGATGCGAGCGGTAACTTTCTCATCCAAACCAATTTCTGCAGCGGTTAAAGTACCATCTTTACTACCACCATTAGCTCCATTATCAATGTATTCTACGCGAGGAATACCATCAACCGCACGATTAACAGCGATTGAATTGTCGGCAGTGCTAGATTGATTACCTGCGGTATCGGTAATTTGAGCAGTAACCTTTAATGTCCCTTGACTTCCTGGAGCCACACCTACAGGGATTTCAATTTGGGCTTGACCAGCAGTGATATCCGCTTCGGTAATTTTGTGATCAACACCATTGACCTTGATAACATCATCAACTTTAACAGTTGCTTTGTCGAAGTTAACATTGACCCATGTTTTACCATCCGTACCAACTTCATTACGAGTTAATTGGTTATCGCTCGGATTGTTATTATCAGCAAACTCTACTGAAGTAATCTTAGGCACAGTACGATCAATGCTAATAGGTGCATTATCTGTGCTTGAATTACCCGCTTTATCTTTGACTTGAACACCATAATCGCCATCTGGCACACCAGCTGCTGGTAAAGTAAAATTACCGTTATTATCAATTGGAGCAGTGATTGGATTGCCAGCAGAATCTTTTACTGGATTGCCATCGCCATCTACCAATACTGCTGTACCGCCTGCAGCATCAGGTGCTGAACCAGTGATATCTTTATCTTCAGTCGCGACTAATTTATTATCTTCACTATCGTTTGTTAATGTTGGTGCTGGTGGTGCTGTGTTATCATCCGCATCCACCCCAGCTTTCGGAGAGGTATTACCCGCACCGTCTGTTGCTTCAGCAGTTAAGGTCTCGCCATTAGTTTTTGGTGTATTCAGTTCTGCTTCAAACGCACCTGTCTCAGGGTCTGCGGTTGCACTACCAATTTGATCTCCATTTTCGTCTCGGATGACAACTGTCGAGCCAGGTTCTGCTGTACCGATCACTTTTGTGCCATCGTCAGATACAACTAAATCAGTTGGTTTGTCAGGTGCTGTTGTATCATCAGCTTTAACTGTTTCTGGGTCAGAAGTATTACCTGCTTGGTCTTGAGCGGTAACAGTTAAGTTTTCACCATTGGTTTTTGGTGGGTTAAGATCAATTGAAAAATTGCCTTGCTCATCAGCTTTTCCATTCGCAATCACATTACCCTGGTCATCTTTAATAGTAATTTTACTACCGGGTTCGGCTTTACCAGTAATTTGTTTACCATCATTTTTAATAACTACATCTGTTGGTTGAGACGGAGGTGTGATATCTGACGGAGCAGAATGTGCTGCCC
>SKEB01000994.1_pt1 | contig 14784 bp, 20 predicted proteins | sample 4826561 | NCBI WGS metagenome assembly SKEB01 (sample SAMN11008820, study PRJNA524170) | human gut metagenome | biome: Human fecal sample; material: Feces; isolation source: fecal sample from pouch patient p17 | host: Homo sapiens | place: Israel: Tel-Aviv | collected 2016-03-29
CTGCTGTTCTTGCAGTAACTTCTGCGACAAAAAACTCAAGCAGTTTTTTCTGTATGGATTTCTTTAATTTACAATATGTTATCTTCATTTTTGTAGTATAGCATTGTTGCTAATCTACTACAGCCCCAAATTATTTTGCAAAACCGCTCCGCGATATGAGCAAAGGCGCGGAAGTGGCAGGCAAACAATTCCCGGGTGAATGTATGCCGCCGAAAGATGACGCAATTACCATTGTTTGGAAGAGCAAAGTTAAGGTTGAGCTTTATATGAAGATTCGCCCTTACGATTGCCCGAAAGACATTACCGTGAATATTTTCTTAGATTTAGAAACCTTGGGGGATTAATAGATGGGTGCACGCATTTCAGGAATGAACGTTGATTTTTTCGTGCTTGGCTTTCCGGTACACGCGGAGTCGGTCAGCTTAAACATTAGTGATAGTTCGGATGTCGCACAAACGCGCGGCATTCCCGATGGCTTTGTTGATGGTGATGTTAAGGGGGAGGGCGAAATTGAGCTGGATGCGAAAAATTTTGGCAAGTTATCCGCAGCAGCGGCAGCAGCTGGATCGTATCGTGATATTCCAACGATTGATTTAGTGTTCTTTGCCAGTCGTGGTGGTGAACGCTTAAAAGTGGAGGCGTTCGAGTGTAAGTTGTTGCCGACCGATATTTTAAATGTGGATTTTAAAGGCGGGCAAAAACATACCACAAAAGTGAAATTTTTTGTCACTAGCCCGGACTTTGTGCGCATTAACGGCATTCCGTATTTATCCGAATACGACACTCGAGATTTAATCGGGTAAACAGCTTTAGGCGACAGACCGGCATTAACAGAAGAACAATTATAAGCAGAAGAGGGTCTTGTTCGCCTAATTTTAGTTTGGGGGATGTATGAATAAATTTGATGGGGTTTCTTATTTAGGGTCAGCGGTGGCACTTGTGAGCGGTTTGAGTTTACACGAGTGGGCAGCGGTGTTTGGGATTTTATTTGGTTTTTGCACCTTGCTGATTACTTGGCATTATAAACAAAAAGAATACGAATTGCGTCGCCTTGAATTGAATGTGCGACTTGCGGAAGCGGAAAGCAAAGCGGAGTCGGTTAAATGTTGAAAAGGGTGGCAGGCGGTATCTGTTCAGTGGCGGCAGTGATTGCCCTTCTGTTGCTGAACAGTGGTGATGAATTGAGAACAAGCGCAGCCGGATTGGAATTAATTGGCAACGCGGAGGGGTGCAGAACACAACCTTATTACTGTTCCGCTAATGTGTTGACAGTTGGTATTGGTAGCAGTGGTTTAAGTGGGCAACCGATTGAACAGAGACAATACAGCTTGCAGGAAATTGCCGACAGATGGGCGCAAGATATAAAGCAGGCAGAAAATTGCGTCAATCGCTATGCTAACGGTGGAAAAATGCCACAAGGGGCGTTCGATGCGTTGGTTTCCATCACTTTTAATGTCGGTTGCAGTGCGATGCGAAAAGCAACCTTGTACAAAATGGCAAACAGTGGTTACACGCCAAAAATGTGTGATCAGTTTTTAAGGTGGGTTTATGTCGGCGGTAAAAAGTCGAACGGTTTAATGCAGCGACGTGATCGGGAGCGTAAGTTATGTTTATCAGGCTATTAAAAAATCACGCCGCAGTGTTTGTGGTTGTGTTGCTTTACGCAGTGGTGTCTATTTGGGGTGCGGTAGATAAGCAAAGGCAAATCGCTGCGATTGAAACGCAAAAAAATGCAGAAATCACAAAGTTAAAACTAGAACATCAACAACAAATTTTAATGTTGCAGCGACAAGCCGAAATCTATCAGCAGCAACAGCAATTATTGATAGATAAAGTGACTGAAATGCAACAAGCAGCACAACAGCAAGAAAAGGCGATAAATGAAGCGTTGGAAAGTAATAAAAATTGGAGTGATGAGCGTGTGCCTAGCGATGTTAGCCGCTTGCTCAACAACCGAAACAAAGCTAACTAAACAACCGATATTTTGCCCGATAACCACAGCTTGTCAGCAAATAACGGTTAACATCACCACAAATAAAGATTTAGTAATGGCGTTGCATAAATCCTTAAATCAAACGGATATTTGTGTAACGGCATATCAACAATTAAAACACTGTATAAATACACATAATAAAGGAGACAACAATGAAAACTAAGACTGCACAGCAATTATTAGAAGAGCTTACCGGCAAAGAAAGCGTAACCATTAATATTGGTGGCGTTGAGTTGGTGTTTAATCGTGATAATGCGGCGATTGATGCTTTATTTAATGAGGTCGCCAGTGGAAACGTATTAACGCCGGTGAAAGATTATTTATTGCAGGTGGTAAGCAAGGAGCACAAAGAAGATTTGCTCACCATCATTAATGCGCCGGGTGTTGCGGCGAAAATTGCCGAAAAAATTAACTCGGTATTTGTGCCAAAAATTGAAGTTACAGTAAAAAACTAGCTGAACGAGCGAGTGCAATTGAGAAAAACGGTTATTCGCAGGCGATAGCGTTAAGAATGCACTATTTGCCGCAAGCCGATAATTCAGAAATTAATCTTGCTCGGGCTGTATGGTTGAACAAGCAATTTTTTGAGAATTTATCCGATGCCGTGGCAGTCGGTATCGGAAAGTGTTTTTAGGGTAATGTTATGGCGTTGGGAATAGCCGGTCTTGAGTATATTTTAAAACTTAATGATCAGATGACTGCACCGATTAAGGGGATTATGGGGCAGTTTGATGCGCTTGCTGGTAAGGGTAAAGCGGCAATGGGGAATATTGCTGCAGGCGCTGCCGGCATTGTCGCAGCCGGTTATTCGATTGCCAGTGGTTTGCAACCGGCGCTTGAAACCTCACGCGCGTTAGGTGAAGTGAAATCGCTCGGCGTGGCAGAGCAATCGTTGGAGCAACTGAAAAACAAAGCCCTTTCTTTCACCTCTTCTTTCGGTGGCGCAGCAGCAGAATTTGTGCGCTCGGCTTATGATATTCAATCCGCAATCGCCGGATTAAACGGCGATGAATTATCCGCATTCACCGCCGCGTCTAACCTGTTGGCAAAAGGCACGAAATCCACAGCGGCAACCATCACCAACTATATGGGCACGATGTACGGCATTTTTGCGGACGAAGCGGCAAAAATTGGCAAATCCGACTGGGTGGAGAAAATTGCCGGACAAACCGCACTGGCGGTGAAAATGTTTAAGACAACGGGCGATGGTATGAGCGGTGCTTTTACTGCTGTTGGTGCAGCGGCAAAATCAGCAGGCATTGAAGCAGCGGAACAATTTGCGGTGCTTGGCGCATTGCAGGCAACAATGAGCGGTAGCGAAGCAGGTACAAAATATAAGGCTTTTTTAGCCGGTGTGGGCGGAGCACAAAAGGCGTTGGGATTAACCTTTACCGACAGCAACGGAAGAATGTTGGATATGGTCAGTATCCTTAACAAAATTAAGGGTAAGTATGGCGATGTGCTAGATGTTGCGGAAGCTGGAGAGTTAAAAAAGGCGTTTGGCAGTGATGAAGCCGTTGCTTTGATTAAATTGTTATTGCCTCAAGTCCGAAACCTTACCGGCAATATCAAAGATTTACGTAATGTGAGCGGCACGGCAGATTTGCAGAAAATGGCGCAAGCGATGACCGATCCGTGGCAACGACTTAGTGCCGTTATGGTTAACATTAAAGACAGTATCGGTGGGCAGGTGCTGAAAAAGATTGAACCGCTTGCCGATAAAATTGCTGATATGGGCAAATATGCGGTCGACTGGTTGAATGCTAACAAGTATATCGCAAGACTGATCGGTTTTATTGGTATTGGTATCACAGCGCTAGCCGGTGCCGGTGCGTCATTAATGCTATTGGTTGGGGCGTTTAAGTTGATGGGGGTTGGTGCAAAAGGGGCGTTGTTGCCAATTACCGGTTTGCGTGGCGCACTTGTTGGCGTTGGTGCAAGCGGTGTTGGTTTGGGTAAAACGCTGATTAACGCCTTTACCGCACCGGTGCAGCCAATCAAAACCACGGAGAAATGGACATTTTTGCTAAAAAATGCCTTTACCTCAATGTGGGGCAGTGCAGTATCCGGTTTTAACGGTTTGCGCTGGCGTTTGGCATTGTTACCGGATCTGTTTAAATCCATTTTAGGCAATGGAATATCGCTTAAATCAATGTTTACCGGTGTTGGGTCAGGCATTAATTTACTGGCTAAACCGTTAAATATGGTGAAAGGTTTGTTTTCCGGTTTATTTAGTGTGGCGTTTCGTTTGCTTAATCCGTTTACCTATTTGCGTGTGGCAGTGATGGCGCTGTTTAGTCCGTTATCAATGGTGGCATTGCTGATTGGCGGTGTTGCTATGTTGGCGTATAAATTCAAATCACAACTGGCAGCCGTTTGGGATGGTATCAAAATCGGTTTCGGTAGCATTAGTGACAGATTGCAACCATTATCCAATGCGTTTGCCATTTTTAAAACCGCAATCGGGAAAATTGCGGATATTTTTAGTCGTATCACCGGCGGAATGCGTGCAAGCAGTGCAGAAGCTGGGCGATTTGTGCAGATCGGGATGGTGATTGGCAATGTGCTTGGTACCGGATTGGAAATTGTGGCTGGATTCGTTGAGCTGTTGGCAACGCAATTTTTAAACGTTGTTGAGATATTTGGCAATGTAGCGGATGACTTGTTGGTAATGTGGGACGGTGTGGTTGCCGGCTGGGAGGCTGGCGACGCTATGCAAATTTTTGGTGCATTGGCGCAGGGCATTACTAATATTTTTGGTGATGTTTGGCAAGGGGTTAAAAAGATGTTTTTTGACTCACTTAATTGGATTATTCGACAAGTCAATAAAGTGGGCGATTATATCGGCATTAAAATTCCGGAAATTAAAGTGGAGTCGTCGGTTCTGGAGACAAAAAACAACATTACCACATCAAACGTAACGGCGACCAAAAACAGCGATTTACAGCTTGATGAGAGCGTTAAGCCGAATGCCAGACCGCAGATTAACACAACCACGCAGGGTTTGATTTCAACCGCGATGACGCAAAATAGAGCGGTGAATAATTCAATGGTGATTCAGAAAATGGAAGTAAATGCCAATAATGCGGATGAATTTAAGCGCACAATGCAGCAACAACAGGATAGACAGGCATTGAAGTATGGATAATAAATATTTCGACCTTTTAATCACTAATGACGATTTAACGCTGGACAGTGGTAACGTGCCGATTTTGTGCAATAACCGCATTTCGATTGCGCAGGATATTAAACACGCATTGAGAGAAAGTGGATTGGTTACCGCCTTGATTGCAGAGCGTAGCCGCATTTTAAGGCGCGATATTATCTTGCAAATGATATTTCTGATTGAGGACGATGAGCGTTTAGTGCCCGGGACAATCTTTGTTACCGAAGAGGGTTTAAATCGCTTGTTTATTACTGCCGAAACTTATGATTTTGGCTCGATTGAATTAGGGGTGAATTTAAATGAGTCAGTTTGAGCAGATTTTAAGAGAGTCGGGATTGCCGACACAAGAAAATGAAATCAGACAGCAGTTTGAGCAGCTCACCGCGGCAGAAAATTTAATTACCAATACCAGCAGAATGTCGCCGTTTTGGCGACTGGTCACCGCTATTGCGGTGCAGCCGGTGAAGTGGTTAACAGATTATTTAATTGCGGAGATATTGCCTAATCTGTTTTTGCGTACCGCACGTGGGGCGTGGTTGAGAATGATGGCGTGGAGTGTGGGACTTGATTTTAAAGAGGCGACAAAAGCGCAAGGCGTGATCACATTTACCAAACAAAGCGATTTAACACCAATTACGATTAAAGCCGGCACCGTGGTGCAGACCGAACGCATTAATGATGTCGTTTTTAAGCTGGTTGTCACCGAAGATACCGTTATTCCGAAAGGGCATTTGTCGGGAGATGTGCCGGTTATTGCGGAGCAAGCCGGCACAAGCTACAACCTTGCGGCTGGCTATTATCGTATTCTAGCGGAACAAATTAATGGCGTGGTCAGTGTCGAAAACAGTGAGGATTGGTTAACCACGCCGGGCGCAGACAAGGAAACCGATGACGAATTGCGAATGCGTTGTCGCAATCAATTTGTTGCTAGCGGCAAACATCATATTGACAGCGTTTATAGAGCAATGGCGGCAGAAATTGCCGGCATATCGGTCGACCGCATCTATTTTAAACACGATGCACCACGTGGCCCAGGTACGGCAAATATGTATTTGTTGTTGGATACCGGTGTGGCAAGTCAACCGTTTATTGATAAGGTTAACAAGCATATTAGAGATGACGGTTGGCACGGCCACGGCGATGACTTAGTGTGTTATGCAATGCCGGAGACCAAACATAACATTGTTTGTCGAGTCTATTTTTACAGCAATTTTAATTTATCCGCCGCGCAAAAAGCGGAAACGTTAAAGCGTGTTGAGGATATTATCCGTTGCGCATTTCGTGAAAATAATAATTTTGAGGTAACCAAAACCTATCCTTATCGCCGGTTTAGCTGGTCATTGCTGGGTGAAGAGATCCATCAACTTTGCCCGGAAATTGGTTCGCTAATTTGGGAACAGCAAGATATCGAAAGTGATATTAGTGTGCCTCGGATCCAATCGCTGACCGTAAAAGAAGAGCAGGGGGTAATTAATGAATATTAAATTGCCGTTTTGGATGGATGGTGCTGCCGTTAGGCAAATCGCCGATCTTTTTGGCAAATGGTGGAATTTATCAATTAAAAAAATGATTGATTTACCACTAAAGTTGCTTGATGAAGAGAATTGCAGTGAAACAATGTTGAACTTAATTGCTTATGCACGTGATGTTGAGCGGTTTGAGGGGGAGCCATTGTCACTGTTTCGCAAGCGTGTGAAATATGCGTTTATTAATGCGCAAGATGCAGGCAGTAAAGCAGGGTTTATCCGCATTTTTGCGCGATTAGGGATTGGTTATGTGGAGATTGAAGAGCGTTTCGACGCAGAAAATTGGGATGTCATTAAAATTATTTTAAGTGACTCGCAAATGGCACATAACAGAGAGTTACTCAATTTAATTATTAGAAAATACGGCAGAACGTGCCGCAGATATACTTATGAAGTGATTACAAAATTACCGCTGCATTTATCAGCAAGAAGTTTTAATCACGATTATGTGTGCTATAGACCAAAATAACAATAATAAGGTGAGTTATGGCGAGCAAGCTAACACAAGCATTTGAAACTTATATTAGAGATTCGGTTATCAATCACACTCCGGTGATTTTTGACGAGTTTATTTTTGCTAATATTCCGGGTTTGAGCGATGACAATTTAGATAGTCATTTGACAATGCCGCAAGAAAATCAAATAGTACATAGACAAGCAGTGTCGCAAATCGGTGCGCTGAATGAAAATGCAATTGTTTATTCTGTCACTATTGGCACTGAAATTGGCGATTTTGACTTTAACTGGGTTGGCTTAGTTAATAAATCACAAAATTTATTAGCTTGCGGAATTTATACCGGGCTAACATCAAAAATTAAGAATAAAGAGCAGAAGCAAGGGAATAGTATTACTCGCAGCGTATTGCTTGAATTTCCACGTGCGCAAGAATTAGCTAATGTATCGGTTAGCGCTGAAACGTGGCAAATTGATTTTACAATGCGATTAAGCGGTATTGATGAAAAAATCCGTCTAACAAATCGGGACTTATACGGTCGAGCCGTCTTTTTTGATAATGCCTTTTTGCTGAAACGTAAAAGCGGCAATGTCTACACGCTAGATAGTGGGCACGCTTATATTGAGGGTGTGAGGGCAGAAATTAAACGGACGGCAGAGATTAATGTGTCAACGTTACCGGCGTCGGTTTACATTGATATTTGTCATCACGCCACCGTTACCGGTGCTTATCAAACAGAAATCAAATATTTAACGCAAAGTAAAAATGATTATGTTGGATCGGATGGCTACCAGCACTATGTGCAAATTATCGCAGATATTGCCAGTAACGGCACAATTACAGATAGGCGCTTAACAGATAACGCTCCGCCATATATTGCGGAAAGCAAAAAATCCAGTTCGGTGTCATCAACAAGTAAAGAGACAGTAGCAACAAGTTACGCCGTTAAAACCGCTTATGACGAAGCCAAAGCTGCCGACGACAACGCTAACACGCGCGTCAGTAAAAACGGCGGCGAGATGACAGGCGGTTTGAAGTTAAAAGCAAATTACGGCGTGCCTGAAAAGAAATGGAATTACAGCGGCTTTTATGCCGGCAGTGCCACTCTTAATAATGAAACTTTACCTTATTTTCAAATTCATATCGGTTCGTATGGCGGCAATACCGCAGGGTCTGCTAAAAGCCTAGGCTTTAATTTAACTGATTATAAAGCTTATGTGATGAGCTGGAACTCAAGGGGTGAATATGCAGGCAAGAAAGAGATTTTAACCGAACTGCACCGTAGTGATTCCGTCACTTCAACCAGCAGTGAAACCGTAGCGACCAGTAAAGCCGTCAAAACTGCCAATGAAAACGCTAATGGTCGCGTGTCAAAATCAGGCGATACGATGACGGGTAAACTGACGGTATCAGAGATTAATTTGTCGGGTCGAAAATTGCAATTTGGCGATGATTATATTTACAAACGCAATAACGGCGCGCCAGATGCGTTTGTGTTTTTTGAAAACACAGAGCCAAGTGATGGTTCAAAAGGCAATGCTAACCTTTCTTTCAGGAGTGCGAGTGCACTGCATTATGGCAGCGGTAAATATGTAGATCAATATAACAGTAAAGCACCATATTTTGTTGAGGAAGATAATTCTGATGTGTACAGTTATTTTCCTTTTGTGAAAGGGTGTGTGCGCAGAAATAGCCGTTGGGGTGCAGCATTATCGTTGGGCTATGTCACTAGTCAACATATTGGCGGTGGCTTTATCGCAGATGGCTTTGGCGCAGGTATTGTGCAGTTAATTGAGGATAACGGCAAATATTTCCTATGGAAGTTTGAGCACGGCGGAATTTTCAGATCAAGCGGCGACGTCGTTACCGGCAGTGAGGTGTCGTTGAATGATGTAAATAGCAGGGTAGATTATTTAACTAATACGGTAAATGGTTTAAAACTGACACAAAACCTCGCGGCGACCGGTTGGTGTAGATTACCAAACGGTTTACTGTTGCAATGGGGTTCCGGCAGCGGTGCAGGCAAAAAACAATTTCCGGTGGCGTTTAGGCGGGTTTATCAAGTGGTGAGCTCATCAACGTGTCGCGGTGATGCTAATTATGATTTGGATTTGTTTTTTAACAATACTCACGTGTGGGGGCGTTATCAAACGAATATCCGCTATTTCGCCATTGGCGAGTAGAAGGTTGCCAATGGCGGTCGGTGAATTACATATGTTCAACATAGTTAAGCAGCACCTCGTTGATGCGTGATTGCCAGCCCTTACCGGTGGCGCGGAATTTTTCCAGCACAATCGGTGAAAGGCGAATTGTGGTGGCTTGTTTGGTTGGGGCTTTTTGTTTGCCGCGCCGTTTTTGTTGAGCTTGATGAGTGAGCAGCATATTTAATTGATCGGGCGGCAAAACTTGTTCAATCGGTTTAAATTGAGCAAGTTGTTCGTCGGTTAAAGGGGTTTCAGCGATATTAAACTCTTGATTGGCGTTCATTTTCATATTTTTTAATCTCCCTTTTGTTGGCTTTGCGGAAACTGATGACGCGAATGCCGTTAGGGATAAATTTAAAACAAATAAAATGCAATCTATTACCTAACAGGGCTAACGCGGAGTAACGAATTTCGCCGTATTCAAAACGGTCATCTTGCCAGATTAAGGCTTGCTGCCAATCAAGCTCCGCTGCTTGTTGGAAAGACAATTGGCGAGATTGGATATTTTGTTGATTTTTTACGGCATCAAATTCAATTTTCATTACAGCATCAGTGTGATTTTTATATCTGATTGTACTAACAATAAAACAGATTGACAAGAGAAACAGGAGCAACAATGTACTATTTCGACAAAATAACGTGTAATTTTTATCCGGCAGAGGGTGCGGAAAGCTACTATCCGGATATCGATTTTTCGCAAATGAAACAGGTGGATGAAGCTACTTTTCAGCGCATTATCAACGGCGATGGCGCACGCGCCGCCGATGATGACGGCAATCCGATTTTAATTCCGAACGCACCAAGCCAATACCACATCTGGAACGGCACAGAATGGGTGATTTCTGACGAAGGTGAGGTGGGGTTGCTTACCCAACAACGAAACCAAATCCGCACACAAATCAACACCAAACGCGATGAGTGCGTAAACGGTGGTGTATATGTACCCGAGATTGGCAAATGGGTGGACACAGATGAAAAAGGGCGTGCAACACTGGTCGAAATCAAAGCGGATTTTGATTTAAACGGAAAAGAAGATAACGGCGAGCCACGCATTTTCACCTTGATTTGTGCCGACAATACGGCGCAACCATTGGATTTTGACAAATTTAAAGCGGTGTGGAACGCCGCGGCGAAGCTAAAAGAAAGTATGTTTGAAAACGCCTATATGCACAAAGTGCTGTTAGAGGCGGAAGAAAATCCAACTAAATATGACTGGTCTATCGGCTGGTCGCAAACCTACGAGGACTATAAAAATGAGCAAACAGAAAAGTAAATTTAAACGTTGGTGTTATCACGTGTTGATTGCTACCGATCAATGGTTAAACGCTTTTACAGGCGGCGGAGCGGATGAAACCTTTTCCAGCCGTTGCTACCGCCGTGCAGTGTTGGCAGACAAGCCGAAAAAACGCTGGCGTTTTTGGTTTAAATTTGTCAATGCCTTGTTTCGCGATCCGAAACATTGTCAAACGGCGTATGAAAGCGAGTTAAAACGGCGACAGTATCCGGAGGATTTTGAGGCTATTTAATTTTTAATTTAATCGCATTGCTAAAAATAATAATAACAATAAAAGGAGAGGTTCAGTGCGTAAACGATACACAAAAGCGCCGTTACCATTTACCGGACAAAAACGGAATTTTTTAAAACTGGTTGAAAAGGCGTTAATAGAAAATATTGATAATGATGGCGAAGGCTGGACAATTATTGATGTGTTTGGCGGTTCGGGATTATTAGCCAGAAATGCGAAAGATATTTGCCCAAAAGCGCGGGTTATTTTTAACGATTATGATAATTATGCGGAAAGATTGGCAAATATTAAACAAACCAATCAATTAAGACAGCAACTTGCACACTGTTTAATTGATGTTAAGCCGGAAGCGAGATTGTCAAACGAAAAGAAAAAAGAAATTATTGATATTATTCGCCGTTTTGATGGTTATAAAGATATTAAGGCGTTGACCAGCTGGTTGTTATTTAGTGGCAACGGTGTTAAAAGCCTTGAGGCATTATTTAAAAAGTCATTGTGGAATAATTTGACAAAGCGAGATTATCCAGTTGCGGGCGATTATTTGGATGGGCTGGATATTGTAAGGATGGATTTTAAAGATTTAATCAATCAGCACCGACACAAAGAAAAGGTGTTATTTTTACTTGATCCGCCGTATATCTGCACCGAACAGTCAACATATAAAAAAGAAACCTATTTTGATTTAATTGATTTTCTGGAATTGATGCGATTAATCAGACCGCCTTTTATTATGTTTTCTTCTGTGAAAAGTGAATTCAATCGTTATATTGATTTTTTAATAAAACACAAGGAGAAAAATTATCGGCATTTTGTTGATGCGGTTGAACAAAAAATTAATGTAACGGTAAATTGCAATGTGAATTATCAAGATAATATAGTTTATAAGTTTTAATAATAAGCGGATTATTTCCGCTTATTTTTTAGGAGAGGATTATGTGGCGATTGGCAACCTTGCAACTTAATCAAGGGGTAAAGGAAAAATTAAAACAGATACAAAGCGGCAAGGCGCAACAGGTAAATTTATCGGTAGCCGGCACGAAGTTGGGGGTGCATAACTGGACGCACGGCAGCAAAACCAAAGACGGTCGCTATTTGTCGCCGCAAAACGCCATCAAGGCGATTGCGGACAAGTTTGTCGACAAGTCAGACGCTAACCGACCGGCAGGCAGCGTGGATGTGGTCGGCATTATGATCACAACACAAAATATTGATGCGTTTATTGCACAGTTGGAGCAGGTAGCGGTGTTGTTGCCTGATCCGGTGTTTAGACAGTCTTGCGATTATGCAAAATCACAAAAAGATCTGGCAACAACAAAAATGGTTAAAACGCCAACCGTAGGCTATCCGGCTTTTTCGCCGGGCGCGGATATTACACCAAAATCAGCGCAAACGCTAAACTGCATAATGCGCAACGCTAATGCGGTTGCAATGGCAGTGCGTGGCGATCCGTCAACGTTGATAAAAAATTTATTGCAGAAAAAACAACAGCGAGAAGCGGAGAATAAACAAAAGCTAGATAAATTGTTATCAACGAAAGCGCAGGTTTATGCGTTTTGCGAAACAGGCGAATTGGCGCAAATCGCATTAAGATTAAATAGCGGTGCGCCGTCGTCAGAATATATTTTTACCGCGTTGATTGTTTATGTGGGCGCGGATTTATCAAATATTAAGGGGATGATTGTATGAGTTTTTCAGTAGGGTTATTAAATCAACGACGCAGACCGTCAGTGCAATTGTCACTAAACGGCAAGCCGATCTATATGTCAAATATTATTCTCACCGTCAGTATGCGCCGTGAGGAAAAGGATATGAGCGGGCAGAAATCCAGTACCAAAAAAACAGACAAAGGGGTGAAGGCGAAAGAGATTGATGTAGTGGGAAACATTGCCTATCGGGACAAGCAGCACCTTACTGATCTGTTTAATTTAGCGGAAGCGGTCGACAGCAAAGGGCAACAGGTGAAATATCGTGTTGCCGCTATCAGCGCAGAGGCGGTAAATATGCGTGAAGTGCAGTTCAGCGAGGAAATTTCCGCCGTAGAACAGCCAAATTTATTGGCGTGGCAGGTCTCTTTTAAATTGCGTGAGGTCAACAGTGTGAGTGAGAAAAAAGAAAAACGTAAAAAGAAACCGGCAACGAAGGTGCAAGCCGAAGAGAACGCCACGCAAGCGCAAGCAACGCAATCTCAATCAACGCAAAATAAAGAAAATCCATTGCGAACTAAGTTTGATAAATATTTGGGGGAAAATACCCCTTTAGGAGATTAAGTAGTGAAAATTATCAAAGAATGCTGGATAGCAGGGCAAGAGTATCATATCAGCGATTTAATGGTGGTGTTGGAGCTGAATAACACCGGGCGTGGCTATGTGGTGATTGCTGCAGATGAGGACGATTTTGTCGGCAAGCCGGTTACGATTAAAGTCGGCACTTATGATCATTTTTATCAATATTTACAAGGCTTTGTCGAGCAAGAGCAGGATGAGCAGCCGGGCTATAAAAAATTGTTGATTAAAGAAAACGCCGCTAAGTTAGAGCGTGCATTAAATTGTTCTATTCGGCACGCCACGCTGAACGATGTTTGCGCTTTTGTGACACAGCAGACCGGAATAGCCGTTAAAACGCCGGCGCAATCTTATGCGACCACGCCAATTCCGAATTTTACCCATTCGGGGTCGGGCTATCAGTTAATTAATAAATTGGGTGATTTGTTTCATATTCCTAAATACATTTGGCAGCAGTCGCCAGACGGTTCAATTTATGTTGGCAGTCATAATGATAGCCGTTGGGCAAGCAGAGCCATTACCGTTGACAGTGCTGATATGCTAGCAAGCGGCAGCAATACTATCACCTTGCCAATTTATGCAGCAATCCGACCAGGTGCGATTATTAATAATCAAGTGATCAGCAAAACGGAATTAGTCGGCGATGAGTTGGTTCTGTATTGGCGAGAAAGTGACAGCAACGGTAAGCCGGAACGAAAATCACCGGGGCGCAATATGATAGAGAAAGAGTTTCCGGAACTGGCAGGTGGTTATCACTTGCCACGATTGGCAAGAGTAGTTGGTGTGGCAGATGCCAGCAGTGGCGGTGATATTTCCGATCCGTTCCGCCCGAAGTATGCGGTGGAGGTGCAGTTGCTGGATGAAAACGGCAACGATGAAAAGGTCGGCGTTTATTCTGCAGTGCCGTTGCCGGTAACCAGTACAGGGTCGCAGGGCGGTGATTTTGCATTTCCGGAAGTGGGGACGATTGTTGAACTGGGCTTTGCTTATGGTCGGCAGGATATGCCGTTTGTGCGCACAATGTTAGCGCAAGACAAAACCGTGCCGGCAGTAGCGATTGGTGAACAGCTCAAGCAGCAACGACCGGAAGTGTACGAACGCACCGATGCGGCAGGCAATAAAACACGTGAAACAGATCAAACCATCACAGATAAATCGCTCAACAGAGTTATCAAAACCGACACGGAAACAAAGCAAATCGGCACAAGCACAAGCGAGATTGACGCAGACAAAACAGTGGAAGTTGGCGGAAACTTGACAACGTCGGTTGTGGGCAATATTACGCAAGTCAGTGCCAGCAATATGACTGTTGGGGTCGGTGGTGTGTTGGAGCAGCGCGTCAAAGGGTTAATGCAGGTGGTTTCAGAAGAGAAACTCCGACACGTTGCACCGAAGTCTTACGCTGGTTCAGAGGGGCAGAATATTTATCGCATACTTGAAAATTTAATACAGATTGTCGCCGACGTGGCGGCAACCGCAGCCAGTCATACGCACGGCGGTTCTGCGCCGGCGCAGTCGTCAGCATTTGCAAGCCAATCAAGCAGAGCAGTGGCGGAGAAAGCGAAGTTAACACCGATAATTGAATAGTTGGCCAACAAGAAATAATAAATAAAAACAATAACATATGTAAAAG
>SKEB01000997.1_pt1 | contig 14754 bp, 25 predicted proteins | sample 4826561 | NCBI WGS metagenome assembly SKEB01 (sample SAMN11008820, study PRJNA524170) | human gut metagenome | biome: Human fecal sample; material: Feces; isolation source: fecal sample from pouch patient p17 | host: Homo sapiens | place: Israel: Tel-Aviv | collected 2016-03-29
GCATAGTAACTAGTATAAAAAAAGTTCAACAATTGAAAAATTTAACTCCAATTGTTGAACTCTTAATTTTTTTGCCCCTTAAGCCAAGTTAGAAGCATTAAAAGGACTTGTATCTCAAGGCTTCAGTACTATTTAATTAAACAACTTCTTGCTCTTTAAAGCGTCCATACACTTTTTCTACTTCACTAACACTCATGAAAGCATAAGGGTCAGCTTTTTCTACTATTTGACGAATATCATACATGTCGTAACGATCAATAATTGTAATTAAAACTGTTTTTTCAATATGACTATAAGCACCTTCTGCATCATGCAAAATAGTAATTCCACGGTGCATACGAGTTTGAATACCATCAATAATACGTTGGGGATGCTGGGTAACAATCATTACTTGCATCTTTTGATGTTGAGTATAAACTGCATCAATTACTCGACCGTTAATAAAGATAGTTAATGCAGAATAAAGAGCACGTGTCCACCCAAACATACAACCAGCTGCGGCAATGATAATCAAATTAACAAATATATTGAATTTACCGTAGCTAATACCAGTTTTTTGTCGGATTACGATGCCTATAATATCTAATCCACCAGTTGAAATTCCATTTTTAAGTGCTAGTCCAGTACCAATCCCATTAATTGAAGCACCAAAGATAGCACATACAAGAGGATCCAGATGCATTTTCCATGGTTGAATCCAGTGCATCATAATAGATCCTAATACTACCGCAACAATTGTAAAGAAAGTGAACTTATGTCCGATTTTGAACCAAGCCAAAATAAATAATGGAAAGTTCAAAATGAAGTACATAAATGACGTGGTTAAAGTAAACGGTAAATAACGTTCACTGATCGTATTAATTAACTGAGCAAACCCTGTAATTCCAGATGAGTACATATGTCCCGGCGTCCAAAAGAAATTCAGAGCGATAGCTACAGCAATTGAATAGAAAAAGGCCGCAGATAACTTAGACAAAAAGTTATAGCGTCTATTAAATTTATCTAATTGATCCATATATGTTCCTTTTTACCAACTATAAATACTGATATATCAAGCTTTCTATAAAGTGCTGTGCAACATTTGTGCAACAGCTATTTTTTAGCAGAATAATTATATCATTTTGATAGCTCATTTAAATCAGAAACGATTTTATCATCCTCTGATTTTTTCAGTTCATCAATTAAGTAAGCATAATATTTTAAAGTTGTGGCGACATTGCTATGACCTAATCTTTGGCTGATAGCCACAATATCTACATGCTTCTTAATTAAATATGCAACATGGATATGTCTTAAACTGTGAAAGTGAATATCCTTATTGATATTAGCATCTTTTAGTAAACTTCTCAAAGTTGAATTCGCAGTCGCAGAAGTAGGTGGCAGATTGTTTTCTGCAGGATTACCAAAAACAAATTTACAGTTATTAGCTCTTAAATCATTGAGTCGTTCGAGCAAAAAATCATTAACCTTGATTTTACGTATAGAACTTTTATTTTTAGTTGGTCCCATTCTCTTACGTTGCCAATTCCATGATTTATTTATATCAATAATATTATTGGCAAAATCTATATCATTCCATTGTAAGCCGGATATTTCACCTAATCTTGCACCAGTAAAAATTGCAGTCAGAACCATGTAGCGAGATGGTATGGTAATATCTAAATTACTAATAGTGGTTTGAGTTAATCTTTTTATTTCTTCGATGTTTAGATATGTAACGGCTAATTCTTTGTCTTTATTACCATGAACTTGAACTTGTTTAGTGAAATCAGCGGATATAAGACCATCAATAATAGCTGAATTAACACAAGCTCTAACACTACCATTCAATTTCTTAACAGTTATTGGAGCATGTTTCTTAGCTGTAAAATTAATGAATTCTTGGTACTTGGTTCTAGTTATATCTTTAATGGTTAAATCACCAAAATAATTTCTAACTAAGTTTATTTCATAGTTGTATTTAGTACTGGTGGCAGGGGAGCAGTTAGGCTTTTTATAGGTCTCAAACCATTTCTGCATATAATCAGCAAAGACAGGATTATTGGTGACATCAATACCTGAAATTGAAGCAGCTTCCATTTTAATTCCATATTGCTGTGCTTCAGCTTTAGTTTTAAAACCACCTTTTGATTTTTGCTTTAATACAGAAACATGCTGTTGCTTTTCTGGATTCCAACTTGTTTCTCTTTTAGAAAATCTGACATACCAAGTTTTGCCACGCTTCTTAATTGATGCCATAAAAACCTCCTTGGAAATCTTGATGCAAGAGCATTTAACTCAGGGATGCACCGCATGAAAAGCACTGTAAAAAGTGCTTTTTTATTTTGCATTAGATAAAACTGACGTTCTTTTAAAACTCTTATTAAAACCCGTACCGCAATAATTAATGATACGGGTTTAATTTTTGATTAAGAAAAGAGAGAGCAACTTTTTAAGCAGCATCAAAGCTAAATTTATTTTCAATAAGTTCTTTATCATCAAATGGATATACTTTAATATCGTGTGAATTTAAGCTATTGGCTAAATCAACCTGTTTTGAATCGGATAGAGAAGGGACGATTATATCAAATTCCATCTTTTTTTGATTATCTTTTCTTGTTGGTTCAGTATCGAACCATATTCCTAGCAATTGTTCTACTGTATTTTTGGCCAAATTATCATAAATTTTAGTTACTTTACTTGTAGGATTCTTGGATAAAAATAAATAATCAATTTTATAGGATAATCCTGTTTTACCACGTAGCTCAAAGCCCTTTAAGAATTGATATTTTTGATTGTTGCTATTGAAGTAATCTTTAACATCATCAGCAAACATTCCACGTACATTATTAAAATTAGTAAAGCCTAGGTTGCCAATCTTAGTGACGGCTTGAATTACGTTGAATATCATTTGGGCTATATCTTGCCTTTGACCTTGTGCATAAATGGTATTATCTTGAGCAAGTGCAACGTTTTCAGACTTTACAATAGATTTAATAATTTTTTGACGGTTACTATTCTTCTTCATTACATTAATTCCGCGAGTTGTTAGATTCCAAATAGTATATCCTTGATCAGAAATTTCATATTGGTCGTTTTCTTTTTTAGTAATCATGATGGTTATACCATCGTCGAATGCATCAGTAATAGGTGTGGTAAGAACTACGTGATTTTTATCAAGAGATTTTAAGTTATATTGCTTATCTAAAAATTGAAGCCATTCTTTTGCTATTAAATCTATTTCTTGGTCTAACATTTTTTACACCTCCTCATAATAATTATTATTGAAATTGAAACCCAGTGTTTATTGAAAGCATGCCATTTTTATTAGTATTAGTATACTTTAATATGCTTTCAAGTGCTTCATAAAAACTATCTGTATCCTTTATTGATTTATAAGGAAGAGGGTAGGCTTTATAGTGAGTTCTTCCATCATTTTTGGCAGAAAATTCAGCTTCAGAGAATATTTCTACTCTATGGCCTCGTACTATACCGTCGCTATTTTTATGAAAACGATTATCAAGATTTATTCTTACTAAAGTTAAATGAGTTTTGGCATCAGCAAAATTTAAATGTACTTCACCAATTTTAGCCATATAATTGAGAACGAATTCTCTTTTTATGGTTTCAGAATAAATAGAAATAGTACCATAATTTTTCTTAGATAGATCAATATTGTATTTCTTTAATATTTTCTTGATAATTGTTATAAATTTTTGAGCTTCTTTATCAGTTAACTCTAATTCCAATATATTCTCCTAATTTTTTAATACTAGTTTATTCATCCGTCTGCCGTGGGGTGGGCGGGCTTTTTGCTAATCAATTAGTTTGTACCAGCCGGTTAACCTGTCAACTACCCATACATATTTGTGAGTTGGATTAACGCCTTTACCCCAAATCTCATGATTCCAATGATTTGTAGGAGCACCTACTTTTAATATGGTCCCTTTTTTAATGGTTTTATGTCCGACAGAGTGAATCTTATAAAGAGGGATTACCATTCTTAATTTATCAGCACGTACATTCTTGGTAACTATTACTTTACGAGGAGTTCTAAATATCGTTGAAACACCTGAATAGCTGTTAGGAGTTGCAAATTTATATCCGTTAAATTCACCATCTCCACTTAGAGAGTAATTATTATTAGAACCATTGTAGTAATTAGGAAAAATCCAATCATAATATTTTGTAGGCGGTAATAGTTTTCCACGAGCGTACCATGTTCCGTCTGCATATATTAATTGAATTTGACTACCGGTTTTAAGTAAAGTATCAGGCCGTGGGGAAGGCAGAGATAAATAATCATAAGTATCTCCTAAAGGTAATTTTGGAAAGTCGACAGCAGCTTCCTGTTCAAACATACAATCGTCAAGCAATACAACTTTTCTCCATTTTTTAAAATATTTTTTTGCTGTCTTAGTTTTAAAACCTTGCCAGAAGATATCACTAGATTTACTTGCTTTAACGATTTGAGGTTGACTGACATTAGTGAAAGTAGTCACTGCACCAGTTAGACTCATTGCTGCAACTAGACTGATTAGTAATTTGTGTTTCATTTTTATTTCTCCGTTAATTTATTTCACGTAGCCTCTTAATGCTTTAAAAGAATCTGATGAAAGAATAGATTTATCAACTTTTACATGTTTCTCATAATCTGCTTCAGCTATTGCAACATCCTCGGAAGATATTGGATCATATAATTTAGGCATGATAGTAGATTTAGATGCTTCCTCAGTGATTTTTACAACATCCTTGTATCGTTTTTCTTTTCTATACATTATTGAGAGTTTGTTAATAGCGTGGGGCATGAGATAAACAAGTTGGAACCATTCGGCTTCAGCTTTTTCCCATTCTCCCAGCTTATAAAACAAATCTCCACGATTATAAAGTGGCAAGATGTAATCTAATTGTTTGTCTTCCCATGTGGATGCCTTAGCATATCGAATAGTTGCATTGCGATATGAATTTATAATCTGTTTATTTGTCGATAAAGGATGTCCAGTTTTTAAATTGATACGTTTATTCTTTTCGACTTTAAATTTTACTGAAGATATATAAGAAGGATAGAAACCTGATAATTCAGCTCTTAAGGATGAAATCTCTCCAGAATCATTTTTATTTGTTTTGATGTTTGATTCATTGATATTATGTGAATTTTTCTTTTGTGAGCTATTGATAGGTTTATCAGAGACTTTCTTTCTTTTAAACAAAAAGCTAAATAATCCCATAATTTATTTCTCCAAAGTATTTAAAACTATGCTATTTCTTTTAATAAATAATAAACATGCTTAGGGATGCCAAAGGCTTTTGCAAATTTGTAATAAGTATCAAAGCGGTAGTCATTTTCCTTACAGTATTTTTGCAACAGCTTAATAGCAAATATATTTGCACTGGCCTCACCACTGTTAGCAGTCTTGGTATTTAGATTGTAATAATGCTGGTCTTCATGAAGTACATGTGCAATTTCATGTGCCAGTTGAAATGGAATCTCGGTTGGATATGGCCAACGTGCATTCATAATAATCAATCTTCCTCCGCTGTTATAACTGATTGGCGGTGCAAGAGGCGGAAGTTTATTAGTAAACTCCACACCAATGTGATAATCATACATTGCTGCATTCATTAAATAGCGCATAAGTTTATCGTAATTTTCTTTATTTTCTATGCTAAGTTCATCAAGAGATTTAATCATAATAATCAATCCTTATTTAAATATTCAGGATGCCGTTTAAAATAGCCTTTTGCTATATCAGCATAGGTAGCTTTTAATTCATCAGGAATTTTTCCTTTATATGGCATTCCTAAATCTTCCCAGGTAAGAGCATTATCCTCTGTGGCATCTTCAACTCCTACTAAGTATGCAATACTGACATCTAATTTTTGAGCTAATTTCTTTAAGGTCTCAATTGATGGTTCATTTCTACCAAGTTCCCAGCCTGAAACGGTTGTTGATTTTACGTTAATTAATTTTGCTAAGTCTTTTTGAGTATAGTGTTTTGCTATCCTCGCATCTTTAATACGTTCGGCTAATGTCATAATTCTAACCTTCTTTACACGATTGATATAGTTTTCTATACCTTAAGTATAATGTTTATACACAAAAAAACTAGAAAACTAGTTAAAAAGTGTTGTAATTATACGAGTTGTGTACTATACTATTTGTGTAGTCGAGAGGAAGTGAAAAAATTGAAATTCACAATGAAGCAAGCTCGTGAGTATGCAGGCTTGTCTCAAAGAGAAGCTGCAAGGCAACTCGATGTAGCTCTAGCAACGTATCAAGGATATGAATGGGGAAACGTGGAAATGCGAATTGGCTTAGCAAAGAAGTTTGCTAAGATGGTTGAAATTCCACTAGATCAACTTATTTTTTACTCTAAGACTAGTTGATTCGTGTAGTTAAAAGGAGAAAAGTAAATGAACAACTTACAATTATTCAATTTTGAAGGTAATGAAGTAAGAACTTTAAAAATTAATGATGAGCCTTACTTTGTAGGAAACGATGTAGCGAAGATTTTAGGTTATTCAAATTATCGTAAGGCGGTATTTGAACATGTTGATGATGAGGACAAGCTCCGTACCCAAATTAGGTACGCAGGTCAAAACCGAGAAGTAACGGTCATCAATGAATCAGGATTATACAGTTTAATTCTTTCAAGCAAGATGCCAAACGCAAAAAGATTCAAGCGCTGGGTAACTTCGGAAGTTTTGCCTGCTATTCGTAAGCATGGCGCTTATATGACTGATGCAAAAGCATTTGATGTGGTCAACAACAAAGATGGATTAGCAAGTTTGCTTCAACAAGCTGCAGATCAGTTGAGAGCTAAAGATATTCAAATCGAAAAGATGAAACCTAAAGCTTTGTTTGCTGATTCAGTAGCAACCAGTAAATCAACTGTTTTGATTGGTGAGCTTGCCAAAATCCTGCGTGGCAATGGTGTTGACATCGGTGCAACAAGATTGTTCCGCTGGATGCGTGAACATGGCTACCTAATCAATCGGAAAGGCAGTGATTGGAATATGCCAACACAAAGAGCAATGAACTTAGGCTTGTTCAAGATCAAAGAAACCACAATCAATCATTCGAACGGCACAACTTCGATCAGTAAGACGCCAAAGGTGACAGGGAAGGGCCAGCAGTACTTTATCAATAAGTTTTTGAAAGGGCGTGAGTTAGTTGAAGAAGGATAAAGAAAAAAGTCTTACCTCCGAAGAGAAGGTAAGACCAAATGAAGAAAATTTATTAGATTTTGAACACAAAACCAATAACACTCATATACCAATGAAAAATTGGTCAAGAGTAATCATTGAAACAGACGAAAAACAATCAAAAGTATTAGCCATTGTAACAAATAATGACTTTGAACTTGCTGATGGCTTAAGGGTTAGATTGTCGCCTATTCCGAATGATTAGCCTTTTGGTGGAAAGCTATCATGACCGTATGAATTCTTTAAATTGATTTGACCATTGCGCTTTTGCCCAATCAATTCAGAGCCATGCTTAATAGCCTGATTTCTACCATATTCAAGTGCATCAGCTTTGTTGTTGAAAATCTTAGATGCACGTGAATTTCCGGTTTGTTTAACAGCCCATTTACTACCTCTAGGGCTAACCCAAGTTTGATTTGCCATAAAATCACCTCCTTAATTCGAGATGAATATAGTATACCACTAAATATAGTGGGAATAACAGTTTGCAGTACAAAATAATGTGGAAAAACGTAGAAAAAATTTTGAAAGAAAAAGGTATGTCGATTTATAAGCTTTCAAAAATAACCGGTATACCAGATAACACCCTAAGAAACTATCATTCAAAACATTCTGATCCAAGCTTTACCAACGCTTGCAAGATAGCAGACGCGTTAGGCATTAGCCTAGATGATTTAAGAGAGAAAAAGAGGTGATTATCATGCAAATAACTATAGAAGAATCATCACTTGAACAACTGATTGATCAAATCATGAGTAAGCGCGGCTATGTTCCAGAAAATCAAATCGTTGGCAAAACAATTAGTATTGATGAATTTGCTAAGAAATATGCCAAGCCACACGGCAAAGCATGGGTAAAAAGAAACATCTTATATCCGTTTAAACCGGATTGGTGTAGCAACATTCATCCAGGTCGAGGTGGAAAGATGACTATTTTCGAATATCCGGCTGCTATCTGGATGAATGAGCATAGGAAGGAAATTGATTGGGATGCAAAGTAAAGGATCGAAGGAGTAAGTGAGATGAATAAGTACGGCAAAACAAAGTTGGATCATTTTCTAAGCTACTTTGCAATGGCTTTTGAAAAGATCCTAGAGTTTATGTCAATCCTGCTAATACCAGGGTTGATCATTCAGCAAACAGTGATCTATGGGGAGCATCATCCAGAACGAGTTCTTCCTGTATTGATGGGACTGATGATTGTAATAGTTGTGGTGGGCACCTATGTACTCACTAGAAAGAAGTAGGAGGAAACATGAAGTTATGGAACAGATTCTTAAACAAGTTTTTCATGGTCGACAAACCAATCGACTTAGCAACGTCCAACAAAATTGCCTTGCTAATAGTAATTGTCTGCATGTTGCTAGTGGGAGCTTTGCAGAACTTTCAAGCAACGTCAAACATATTTTAGGCATCAAAAAAGCCCTCAACTGAGGCAACAGTTAAGGGACTTATCAAAAACTATAAGGAGTATATCACAATGAGCAACAATTCCGCAAAAACTATTGATGGTCTATTTGAAAATTACTCATACAAAGATGCACTTCGACTGTTGGGTTTCGACAGCATTGCTGACTTGTCTGAGTATCTCACCGGTGGAAACTACGACGAAGGTCAAGCCAGAGAGCTTTGCAAAGACGTGCTTGACGAAAATGATGACATTGATCCAGAAACAGAACACGGTGATGAAATGCGCGATAGATTAGCAGGAAAGTAGGCAAAACAATGAACTTATTTGAAATTAACGAAACAATCAAGGCTGTCATGGCTAAGTACAACGATCCGGACAGTCAAATGGATGAAGATGCGTTAAAAGATACGTTGGATAGTCTTGAGGCTACACGAAACGATAAGTTGGACGGCCTGGCTGGTTGGTACGATTCCAATAATTCCAAGATCAATTTTATCGAAGACAAAATTAAGGCACTCCAAGAAGAAGAGAAGCGTCTCACCAATCAAAATAAAGGAATCATGGATTACATGACTTGCACGATTGATGAAGCTGGTATCAAGTCAGTTCAAACCGCTCACCATCTTCTGAGACCAAGAAACTATAGAGCTAGCGTCAAAGTCGACCCAACCGTTCAACTTCCAAAGGATTACATCAAAACGGAAGAGATCGAAAAGGTCAACAAGAAATTGCTCTATCAAGACCTTAGAGCCGGTATCAAAATTCCCGGTGCTGAATTAGTGCCAAACCGCAAAACAACGATTTTATAGGAGGCTACACAATGGGAGACTACAAGAACTTAACCAAAGACGAATTAGGTAAAAAGCTCGATGACGCTAAGAAAGAAATCCAAGACTTGAAGGTTGAAAAGATCAAAGCCAACAGTGACAGAATCAAGAAAGAAAAGGCAAAAGAAGATCCTAGCAATTTAAACCTAGCTCAGAAGTTAGCCAAGGCTATGGACGACATGGGCGCGTTAGCTAAAGATGGATCAAATAATAGCCAAGGTTGGACTTTTATTAGTGAGTCAGCTATTAAGGCGGCTATTCGTAGAGTGGCTGGTAAATATGGTTTTGCCATTATTCCAACTAAGATCAACAAAATCGATAAATATGAACGTAAAACTTCCAGAGGCGGAACACTTTACTTCTACGACGTGATCCAAGATTTCATAGTCACAGACGGCAAGGAACAGTATGAAATGCAAATGATCGGCACTGGCTCAGATAGCGGTGACAAGGCTGTTAATAAGGCTGTAACGGTAGCATTCAAGAACCTTGAAAAGCAATTATTCAATGTTTCCGATCAAAACGATCCAGATAGCGAAACCAATGAGGCAACAGTGCCAGCCGAAGAAAGCCAGCCTACACAACCTAGAAAGCCTGGAAGACCTAACAATGGCACCAAGAACGTTAAGAGAACTATTGACTGGTCTAAGCCTAAAAATATTAGCAATAGTGATTTAAAGAACCACCTTGTCAGATATCCAAACGGAACTTTTGTCAATGTTGGAACTATCCTTGCCCACGTTAGAAAAGGCAACGCCGATGCTAAGAAGTTTGCGGACAACTTAAAGGGGCATGATGCTATTGCTTACGTTGAACTTGATAGAAGAACAATGATAGCTGACGCAGTAAACAAGATCAAAGAAGAGAAGAAGCAGGAGGCTTAGTCATGGTTAGGCTAATAAAAAAAGATCGTGGCAACTACACGAATACCTGTAACCAAGTTATTCGAGATAGCCGACTGACCTGGAAAGCGCGCGGGATCTTTAATTACTTGTGGTCACAAGCGGATAAATGGCAGTTCTATGTAGCAGAAGTAGCTCAACATGCTAAGGACGGCGTTAAGTCCACTCGCAACGGCTTGGATGAATTAGAACAGTTTGGATATTTAAAACGCGTTAATCGTCATGATACTACTGGGAGCTTTGATGGTATGGACTGGATTCTTAGTGATACTGGTGGATTGAATGACGAAAGTAGTGTCAAAGAGTCGCAAGTAGATTCAGAAGACCACCGTCATGACCATTTTGGCGATGACGCTGAAAAGGCACAAAAAAAGCCGATTTCGTGCCAAAAAGGGTCGGACGCAAAACAGGTCGGACGCGAAAAGGGTCCGACGCCAAACGGCACACTAAGAAATAACAATATAAAGAATTATCAATATAAAGAAATATCAAATAAAAGAAAAGAAAAAAATAGTCCGGCACAAAGTACCGAACCACATATTCCTTACAAGGAAATTATTGAATATCTCAATTATAAAACAAAAGCCCACTATAAAGCATCTAGCAAAGTAAATCAGCGATTAATTAAAGCTAGGATCAAAGAAGGCTATACACTAGAGGACTTCAAGACAGTCATTAACAACAAGGCATTCGAATGGCAACACACTGATATGTGGAAGTACATGCGGCCGTCTACTCTGTTCGGTAGTCACTTTGATGACTACTTGAACGAAAACAAGCTGCAGAAGAGCGTTGGCACTATTTACCGGAATAATCAAGGCAAACGAGTAGAAAAAGGCACCGACTGGGGCAAAAAGAAGATCGATACCCAGTCCGGTATATCAACCGAGAACTTAAAGAGTCTATTCGAGAACCTAGATGAGAATTTAAATAATGGACGAAGTATCAGTGGAGACATTAAAAATGAGTGAAGAAAAACCTATTACAAAGTCATTTTTGGAACAAAAGATTCATGAAAAAGCAGTTGAGCATTGGAAGAGCGACGTTCAAAGAGCGTTCAGTTCATTTAAAAATCCGATCTTTGAAAAGCTAATTATTGGCGGAGATTTAAAGAAAGAATTGGGCTATATGCATCCAACTCTTCAAGATTTGTCTGGTAAATACGAATATGAAGAGCAAGAAACATTTCTGCGTTTTATTTGTACTAACTATGAGGAAACAAAGAAAGAAACTATCAAAAATTATGAGCAAGATAACACAGACATGATTTTGAACAGTTTGTCTGAATTAGGCGATTACTTAAACGATGATAGAAGGTATTAAAGATAAAAAAAGATAACGTTATTTAGGAAAGCCGGAGGAAAATTACGATGGAGAAGATTAGTTCAGCAGATTTAATGACACAAACGCAAGGAATGTATAAGAGCAATCGTGTATACATTTTTATTAGAAATTTAGACGTTGATAGAGATACAGCCCTGGCAATTTTAGATTTCCTCAAAGAATATTCAGATAGGTTCGTGGAATCCAAAAATTTGGACCATAAATTTTACGAAAAACAAATTAATAATCTCTTAGGCCAACTGGATAATACAGCCGACCGTTTAAGAGAAATAGCGGCAGGAATAGAGACAGGAGAATATTAATGAGACTCAAAGTTGATTTAACCAGTGGCGATTTTGAAGAACCCAACGGAGATATGGGACCGGTTTTTATTAATAATATTACAGCGGACGATTTTGAAAAGATTTTACGAAGTGCATTTCAAAATGGTGAGAAAACAATCGAATTTAGTAATGGATCACTGCCTAGAGACTGCATAAAGAGATGGCGAGAAGTTGGTGACGATGATGCCATTTTTAAAGCCAGGGACTTATACTTTGAAATTCAACTTTTGATTGATTTATATCCTGGCCTAGAAGACCAACTGAAAGCATTAGAAGACCATTACGGCATAGGTTACGGCTTTGAAGAATTAAAAAAGGAGTGGGACAACAAATAATGGATAGACCTTATTGCAAACAAATAACTGATCATGGGCAAGATACTATGTACTTTGAATGTGATCAATGTGAACATACCGTGCGTCTAGATTCTTACGATGTTTTAGAATCCGAAGGCAATCTGCATTGTCCGGTGTGTGGTGCAGGTCCTGATCACTTAACTTTTAAAGAATTTGAGTAGGAGATAGCAAAATGAATAATGATGAGACAAACATTGACCTTGATTTGATCAACGTTCATGATGGACAGTATTTAACCGTAGATGATAATGACGGAACTGTTAAAATAGCACAGGTGCAAGAGAGCAGCGTTGATAATTCATACAATCTTAATCCAGTTGATATTGCTAATATCACGTTGGATTTAAGTAATGACTACGATTTGCTAAAGGCTTTGGTGGAAGAAGCCACAAAAATGAAATTAGACTTGAGTGGCTTAATCATGGATTGGCTTAAAAAATATCCTGATTTATCTGCAGAGTTGTCGAACTCTAAGACAGAATTAAATGATGCTAATAAGCTTGTAGCTACTTACAAGAGTCAAGTTGATGAGTTAACTGATCAAAACAAGGAATTAGAGAAAGAAATCAATGATTTGCAAGCAGAAAAAGAGAAGAATCAGCAAAATACCCCATCAACCGGTGGTACGACTTCTAATACTGATCAGAATGCAAAACCACAAACATCAGACCAGGAAACTAATGAATCGAAAAGTAACCAGAATTAAAGTATGACTTTTTAGTTAGTCAAAGGAGTGGAGACAGTGAGTGTAAGTGAAAAGAAAAGCGTTACTAAATTTCTTAATGAAGACTTGTGGCACTACATTAATCGGGGTGGTGTACATCCTAGCCAATTATCAAGCCCTCAACTGTCTTCAGTTCCTGGTGGCCATAGTAATACTAATGGAGTTGAAAAATCTGTTTTGCATACTATGAGTGAAGCTGAAAGAGCAACATACTTAGCATTGACTATTCTTATAGCTATTAAAGATTGTACTGATCTTAATTATGGCGGAAGGCATAGAAGTATTTTAGAAGCTTATTACATTGAAAAATTGGATAATCAAGCAACTGCAATCAAAGTTGGGCTAACTTATCGACAATATAAGTCAGCAAAAAAAGGTGCTCTTCATGAATTTATTGAAAGATATAATTTTTGGCGTAAAAAGCGTGAATGCCCTGAGCTACCAACGCTTGTTTATCCTTAGCGTACCGTTTTTGTACCAAAAATGTACCAGATTTGTACCAAAAAGGGACCAAAAATGTACCAAATATGTCCCACTTTTGTACCACGAAACAAGGTATATTGATAGTGTCGAAAATTTAGGGAGCACGAGTTAAGTTTTCGACAAGTATTCATTATTAAACCTCCTTTGGAAATCAATAACTGGAACCAAGCATGAAAGCTGATCTTATCTCAGCAAAAAGACACGTTAACCTCGTGATGTTGGTGTAAGTCCAACCTTGCTTTTAGGCTAGTAATGATTGTGCTAGCCTAGTAGAAGGTATTTCTACCTCTTACTTAATTTTTACTTTTTTGTGGTATGCTACGTGGGCTGATTACGGCTTGGAAACCTTGATGCTCTTTTTATAGTGTGGCTTCCGGTGAAGTTTACAGCGGTTTAACTCCGCTGGCCACACATAGTCTGCGATGACTGTTCTTACACGAGCGGACGTTCGCAAAGAACTTCTGACTTGGATGCTTATGAAGTCTTTGCTGAGCTTTGTTTATACCGTGCGTAAACACGGTAGTCCTGAGTTAAATACCGGATGTATCTTACACCAGCCAAAATGTAAGTGAGGTTCAACTCCTCATTAACTCTTTGGCCTATAGGCCACGTGTTAATCGGCAGGCACTTTATACTTAAGTAACTTGAAAATGTTGTTGGAACATGCTGTACATGTGTGGGTTCGATTCCCATAGTGCCTCTAGTCCGAGATGACGTTAAACTAAAAATTCCATTCGTTTCAAAGTCTGGTAGTTTTTACTGGGCTTTTTTTAATGTTTCACGTTTTATATGTTTTCATATGACTTCATTTGAATCAAAAAAGAATCTATTTGATTTCATATGACTTTATATGATTTAATATGAGTTGTAAAATAGATGTGAAACAAAAAATAAAGCATAGGGTGAGTGTCATGGCAAAATATACTTATAATCAAGTAGCAGATTGGTTTTTGTCAAAAGATATGGGTAGGATTTCTCCTAAGAAGTTACAGAAATTGGTTTATTATGCATATGCATGGACTTTAACCTTAACTAATGATTCGCCTGACCACATTAATAATCGTTTATTTAATAATGGAAAATTTGAAGCTTGGATTCATGGCCCTGTAATTCGTGGTTTGTACGCTGAATATGCAGATTATGGTTTTAATGGAATTACGAAAAAAGTTAATAAAATAAAATTTACAGATGATATAGAAG
>SKEB01001001.1_pt1 | contig 14602 bp, 14 predicted proteins | sample 4826561 | NCBI WGS metagenome assembly SKEB01 (sample SAMN11008820, study PRJNA524170) | human gut metagenome | biome: Human fecal sample; material: Feces; isolation source: fecal sample from pouch patient p17 | host: Homo sapiens | place: Israel: Tel-Aviv | collected 2016-03-29
CGTGGTGCCATAAGTGCTGTACTCATCCTTTATCATTTCCTTTCGATTAGTGTATCGCACTTTTACATAAAAATAAAGTGCGTAAGTTTTGGTTACCGGTAACTTACACACTTTATTTTACACTCCCCCGAGTTCTCTTTTTTTAACATTTTCAGCTAAAAAATGGGTTTACAATTCTTTAACTTGTTTTTGAAGATTCTTTTAAAGAATTTTGTTAGCATTCCAAATGTTCGTTGAACATGGCTGCGCGCTTAGAACGTGTCTGAAAAATGTGTTCTGTAATCTGTATCTTTTGCAAAGTATGTCATACAGATTTTAAGAATAATTTTTCGGAAAATGTTCCAGAACGAACACGGAAAGGAAAATTTAATATGGTCAGAAAAGTATACAGAGATGCTTTCCCAACAATTTTGTCATATACCATGTCAGGGTTGTATAGCGTAATTGATGGGATTTTTGTAGGGAAAGCAACAGGTGATACGGGCTTGGCGGCAATTAATATAGCATGGCCTGTACCAGCTGTGATCACAGCTCTTGGGATTGGAATCGGAGCCGGGGGAAGTGTTCTCTACTCCAATTATAAAGGAAAAGGTGATGAGGACTCCTGTCGGAAGATTCTTAATAATACGCTGATTTGCCTGCTGCTTGCCGGTATTCTGATTCTGATTTTGTTTGGTGTTACAGAAACCCGGCTTCTTACGTTATTAGGGGCAAAAGGCGGAGTATTTAGACAGGCAGAAGGATACGTGGGAATCATAACAGCAGGAGCGGTCTTTCAGGTAGCAGGTACTGGAATTCTTCCAATTCTTAGAAATCAGGGACTTTCCATAGAAGCGATGCTTTGTATGATTGCAGGATTCATTACCAATATTGTTGTAAATTATTTGCTGATGTTTCAGTTGGAAATGGGAATCCGGGGTGCCGCAATAGGAACGGTAATGGCGCAGATTCTGGTGCTTGTCAGCAGTCTGCTGATTTTGAGAAAAACAGTACAGATCCATGCATATTTAAATAAAAGAATTGTTTTTGAAACTGTAAGGACTGGAATCACAGCATTTGGAATTTCCCTGGCACCTACAATTATATTGATCTTTACTAATTTTCAGTGCCTTCGATATGGAGGAGATGCAGCAGTTGCCTGTTATGCGGTTATTTCCTATATTGTTTTTCCAGTTCAATATCTGCTGACAGGGATTGGTGATGGAGTTCAGCCTTTGCTGAGTTATTACAATGGAGCAGGAAGAAAAAAAGAAGTAGATCAGATTAAAAAGATTGCATATATATCAGCAATTGTTTTGGGAATATGCGCGACTGCCGGAGCTATGGTGGCGAGTGTCTATCTGGCAAAAGGATTTGGATTATCTGAGAAGGCAGAAAGCTATTTTGGAAAGGGAATGCGGATCAGTGCATGTGCATTTGTATTCATCGGAGTGTCAAGATTTAATTTATCGTCACTGAATGCAACAATGCATACCCGGGCTGCTACGAGTCTGACATACATAGAAAGTCTGGTAATCTCACCGTTATCATTGTTTTTGCTTCCGGCATTCCTGGGAATCAATGGAATCTGGGTATCACTTCCGATAACTGCAGCTATGATGAATCTTCTGTTCCTTCTTTTTAGAGCAGGGATAACAGAAAATAAAAGGACATGAGAGGAAGGTAATTTATGAATGACAAAATAAAATTGAAGCGGGTAGGCAGTGTGTGGCTGTTTGTGCTCCCGGCACTGATTCCATTGATTGTTTTCTGGATCTATCCGATTTTGAGATCTTTTTATATCAGTATGACAGACTGGGATTACATGTCCCCGACTTATAATTTTGTTTTTTTAGATAATTTCAAAACATTGTTTCATGATGCAAGATTTTACAGTGCATTGATCAACACACTGGTATTTACTTTGGGAACATTGATTCCAACGATTGTTTTAGGATTGCTGCTGGCTTTGCTGCTTCAAAAATCTTTTAAGGGAAGTGGAATTGTAAAATTTATTTTATTTTCTCCATGGATCACACCAACTGTTGCGATTTCAATTGTGTGGACCTGGATCTATGACCCGGGAACTGGAATTGCGAATACAGTGTTAGGATTTTTCCACTTACCGGCGCTTCAATGGATCAAAAGTTCTCAGACAGCCATGCTGGCAGTAATCATTGTGACAGTTTGGAAAAGTCTGGGATATGCAATGATCTTTTATCTTTCAGCACTTGAAAAAGTTCCAAAAGAACTTTATGAAGCAAGTGGACTGGATGGTGCGAAAGGATGGCAGAGATTTCGGGATGTAACAATTCCGTGCATCTCACCAACAACTTTTTTCCTGGTGATTATTACAATGGTCACATCCCTTCAGGCATATGATCAGATCCAGATCCTGACACAGGGGGGACCGTCTGGAAGTACAAGAACTTTATTGTATATGTATTATCAGCTTGGATTCCAGGAATTTAACATGGGACAGGCAACTGCAGTAGCGGTAATCATGGTAATTATAACTGTTCTTTTATCGGCAGTGCAGTTTACTGCATCCAAAAAATGGGTTCATTATTAGGAGGAGTTTGTATGGAAATAAAAATACGAAAGGGATTATGCGGAGCAGGAAAGGCAATTATATTGTTTGTATTCAGCCTGTTTACAGTGTTCCCGTTTATATGGATGCTTTTAAGTGCTTTGAAGACAAAACAGGAAATTATGGATGTAAGTGCTTTTTTCCCGGAGACATTTCAGTGGCACAATTTTTATCGGGTAATATTTGAGTCACCGCTTTTGAAATATGTGGGAAACAGTTTATTTATATCAGTAGTTACGATTGCAATTCAATTGGTAACAGGAGCGATGATAACTTACGCACTTGTATTTATGAATTTCAAAGGCAGAAAGTTATTGTTTATGGTGGTTATGGGAACTTATATGCTGCCGACTGCTGCAACTTATATTCCAAGTTATATTATTTTGTCAAAAATGAATCTGCTGAATACATTTGCAGGATTAATCATTTCAAACTGTGTCAGCATCTTTGGAATATTTCTTCTGAGGACAGCTTTTATGCAGATCCCGACAGGATTGATCGAAGCAGCGAGAATCGATGGAGCAAATCATTGGAAAATCTTATGGAAAGTAGTTTGTCCGATGACAAAATCCTCGTTCATTACATTTGGATTAATGAGTTTTATCAGTTGCTATAACAATTATATGTGGCCGTCTCTGATTACGGATGATGATTCCAAAATGATGGTTTCACAGGGACTGAGAAAGTTCTTTATTGAAGGTGGAGCTTATGGTACGGAATGGCCTCTTGTTATGGCAGGAAGTGCATTGATTGTATTGCCATTACTGATTATGTTTGCGTTTACGCAAAAATGGTTTATTAATGGAATCGGCGGAGATACGGGTATGAAGGGATAAATAAAACCCTCTTACTATAGAAAAAGAAGTAAAGAAGTAAACAAGAAGATTTAAAAGGAGATAATTATGAAAAAGAAAGTTGTATCAATATTGTTACTTTGTACATTAGGAGTTTCCCTTATTTCAGGATGTGGAACATCAAAACAGGCAGAAACAACAAAGAATGCAGATGGAAAAGTTGAAGTTGATTTCTGGTATTCCGGTGGAAAGACGGCTGTAAATGTGGTGCAGGACATCGTAGATGAATTCAATGAATCTCAGGATAAATATGAAATAAAGACAACAACTCAGGCAGATTATACAGAGACCTATGAAAAACTTCAGGCTGGTATCGCAGGAAATAACGCACCGGATCTGGCGTTACTGGATGTGGATAAATCAAGAAACCTGTCTGCGAAAAATCTGATTGAAGATTTAAGCAGTTATGTAGAGGAAGATGCAGATTTCAATGCGGATGATTTCCTTCCGGTATTTTATAATCAGGGACTGGATGAGAATGGTAAATTATTTGCACTGCCAGCTTATGGAACAACACAGGTATTATATTACAATGTAGAAGCATTTAAGAGTGCAGGAATTGATCCGAAAAGTATTAAGACATGGCAGGATCTTGCAGATGCAGCAAAAAAGATGACCAGTACAGATGGATCTTTTATCGGATGGGAGCCAATGTGGGGATATGCGAATCTTGTAGATGCATCTTTAAGTAATGGGGCCTTTCTCCTTAGTGAAGATGGAAAAACATGTCTTATTAACTCCAAAGAATGGGTGGATGTATGGGAGAGTTTCCGTACATGGATTCATGACGATAAAATTATGAAAGTTAATTCCGGCGGACAGGGATGGGAATACTGGTATACAACGATTGATGATGTGCTTCAGAATAAAGCTGGTGGTTATACAGGATCTTCAGGAGATCAGGCAGACCTTGATTTTTCCATTGTACAGGCAATGGAGCAGCCTGGATTTAATGAGAATGCTTCAGCACCGACAGCAGATGCTCTTCAGCTTGTAATGCTTCAGCAGTCATCCGATGAAGAACAACAGGGTGCATTTGAATTTATGAAGTATTTTACATCTGCAGAAAGTCAGGCTCAGTGGTCAATGAGTACAGGATATATTCCAGTTCGTGAATCAACACAGGAAGTTCAGGAGTACAAAGATTACACAGAGAAAAATCCGCAGGCTCTTGTACCATTTTCACAGGCAAAACATGGTACACCTGCGCTGGTTGATCCAACAGGAGGAAAAATTATTGATGCGCTGAAAGTTGCAGCAGATAAAGTAGAACTTGAAAATGTATCTGCACAGGAGGCGCTGGATGAGGCTCAGAAGACAGCACAGGAAGCCCTGGATGCAGTAGCAGAATAATGTTGTAAGAACAAAAGAGCAGCATTTGTCGGAGAAAAGAAAATGAGTAAACAGATAAAGTATGAAATCAGTCATCAGGCGGAGCAGCTTCACTGGGAATCTACAGAGATTCCCAGTATGACATCCGGTCTTTTAATTCAGGCAGATATGCCGGAAAAATGCCGCTGCATGGCGTTTATTCTGGTAAAGGATTCAGAGGGAGTTATCAGACTTCAGAAACTTCTTGGCCATGGAGAACAGAAGCTGGGGATTGGACTGACAACAAAAGAAACCTCTATAGGTGGTGTCCCGGGGATAATTCAGCCGGGAACATGGCAGATTGGAATCGGGATATTTACGGAATATGTTGTACAGATCTTGGGAGAAAACGTAGAAGAACTGTGTATTACAATTACGGAAGTACATGAAAATGATAAAGAGAATACTGTAAAAAAAGCAGAGATACAGGGAGAAATATCGGATCCAATTCTGGGTACATGCTGGGTAAAAAAAGGACTGCATATTTCACCGAAACTTTATGACTGGCAGAAAGTTTATCATGAGGAATCCAGATGGTATAAAGGAGATTTTCATACACATACGCGTTTGTCAGATGGAAAAGAACCGATTACAAATGCAATGAAGAAAGCGGAAGATATGAAAATGGATTTTTATGTGCCTACAGAACATAATTTAATCCATACCGGCTGGTGTGACACGTCTTTATGTGTTCTTCCGGGTGTGGAGGTAACAACAGATTTTGGTCACATGAATCTCTTTGGAATCACGGAATTTCCGAAACGTATTTTGAATATTGTTGCTGAGAATGGAAAGAAAAGCAAAGTATCAGGGTATGTAGATGAAATCATCAGTGAAGCAAAAGAAAAAGGCTGGCTTACAAGTATTAATCATCCGTTTCTTACCATTTGGAGCTGGAGATATAAAGAGACGTTGCTTGATGGAATTGACTGTCTGGAGATTATCAATGATCCAACATATCCGGATGCGCCACAGGCAAATGATAAAGCGATTCGTTTTCTTGATGAATTGTGGAATGACGGACATAAAATGATTGGTGTGGGTGGAAGTGATTCACACAATCTGATCGATGAACGCTATGAAGGTGCAACGCTTCCATCGATTGCAGGAGATCCTGGAACTTATGTATTCTGTGATAAATTGATGCCAGCACATTTGATAGAAAATGTGAAAAAAGGACATGTCTGCGTGACGAGATTTATTCAGGTAGAACCACATATTATGGCAGGAGAAAAAGAATATCTTCCGGGAGATGAACTTGGAGAAGTCAATAAAATCACTTATCATGCATTAATCAGAGATGCAGAAGAGAAACCAGTGGTGTATCTGATCAAGAATGGAATCAAAACAAAATTATCAGTAGAACAAAAGTTAGATGGAACTTATGAAATACAGGAATGTATCGCATTAGAGCGTGGAAAATGGCAATGGATTCGACTGGAGATCAGAACGCAGGCAGGAGAGCTGTTGGGCTATGTTAATCCGGTATATCAGGGGAAAAAAGAACCTGAGTATACAACGTTTGGTGAGATTGCAGACAGGATGGATCAGGGATAAAGATTACCCGGGACGGCTTTCTGCCAAATCTATGTCAGAGAGTGGTTTAAAATGCATTCTTGCAATTTGCAGACACACTAATGAGATAAAAAATAGGGTAAAAAGGAAATGGATTCATGGTAAAAGGAATCTTATTTGATAAAGACGGGACATTGATTGATTTTTATGAATTATGGCTGGGAGCGGCAAAATGGGCTGTGCCGAGAATGTTGGAAGAAAATACCGTCTCAGGGAATCTTGAACAATACATTCTTAAAACAATTGGAGTCAGCAATGAATATGTAGATCCGGATGGTGCTCTTGCATATAAGACATATTCTGAAATAGCAGAAGATATCTGTATCGCATTAGATCAAAAGAAAATCCAAATTGAGAAGCATCAGATAAGAGAACAGTTAGAGCGTCTGTTTAGTGAATATGCGCAGAGTGATGAGGCAGTTTATAAAGAAACAGCAGATCTGCAGTGCCTGATGAAAGAACTGAAAGTCAGAGGAATCAGAATAGGGATGGCAACGGCAGATACGCCTGTTTCAGCAGAAAGCTGCCTGAAAAAACTTCATATCATGCAATATTTTGATTATATAGGTGCTGATGATGGGAAAAGAAAACCAAAACCGGAAAAAGATATGTTTCAGGAATTTGCAGAGGAATATCAGTTTTTACCATCTGAGATCATGATTGTGGGAGACACATTTAATGATATGTTATTTGCAAAAAGATGTGGTGGTATTTCAGTAGCTGTACTGAGCGGAGTAAGCAGTAAAAAGGATTTTGAAGATTCTTTTGATTACATTCTAAGATCAGTAGGTGAGATTCCGGCATTATTGGACAAGATAGAAAAGAAGGATTAATGTTTACTGATCACAGGTAACCTGAGAACAGTAACAGGTCAATTAAAGTAAAAGAAAAAAGAACGACAGGGCCAGTTAAGGAGGAAATACTGTGGCAGAAATTCAGTTAAAACATGTATATAAGAACTTTGATGATGGTGTGACAGCGGTCAGTGATTTTGACCTTCAGATAGAAGATAAAGAATTTGTGATTTTTGTCGGACCGTCAGGATGTGGAAAGTCTACAACACTTCGAATGATTGCAGGGCTGGAAGAAATTTCTCAGGGAAAACTTTTTATAGATGGAAAAGAGATGAATCATGTTCCGTCCTATGACAGAGACATTGCTATGGTATTTCAGAATTATGCATTATATCCACATATGACAGTTGCAGAGAATATGGCTTATAGTATGAAAATCAAAGGAATTCCCAAAAAAGAGAGACGGAAAAAAGTGGAAGAAGTCTCAAAAATACTGGGACTGACCCAGGTGCTGGATCGTAAACCGGCGGAGTTATCAGGTGGACAGAAACAAAGGGTGGCTATGGGACGTGCGATTGTCCGTCAGCCAAAGGCATTTCTTATGGATGAACCACTGTCGAATCTGGATGCTAAATTAAGAAATCAGATGCGTGTGGAAATCATGAAGTTGTACAGACAGCTGGACACAACTTTTATATATGTAACACATGATCAGACAGAGGCTATGACGCTGGGAACGAAAATTGTAGTTATGAGAGACGGAGAGATTCAGCAGATAGCAACTCCGGAAGAACTCTATAATAAACCGGCAAATGTGTTTGTCGCAGGTTTTATAGGAGTCCCGCAGATGAACTTTTTTGAAGGAAAATGTGGTATTGATGATGAAAAGCGTGTGGTTGTCAGAATAGAAGGTAAGACATTTCATGTATCGCAGGAACTGGCAGAGAGAATCCGGGAAAAGGAATATATGGGAGAAAATGTGATTGTTGGAATCCGCCCGGAAGATATGATGATTCTTCCAGAAAAATCTGAGCAGGGATTAGAGGCAACAGTAAATGTTTATGAAATGCTTGGAGCAGAAGCATATGTGTATTTTGATTATAATGGAAAAAGCAGAGCAATACGCATAGATGCAGATACAAAAATAAGAAAAGGTGACAGAATCAGATATACCTTCAGAGAGGAAGGAATCCATCTGTTTGATTCTTATCGGGAGAATCGTATTTAAATACAAATGTTTGTTTTTGTGGCAATTATTCTTCAAAATGATGTGGAAGATATGCTTTTTCAAAGATTAGAAATTATAAAGGGCAATATAGACAAAAAAGATGCTCTATATTTGTATAAAATGCAAGAAAGAACCTCGAATTAAGAATTGAGTGCAAAAAAGGGGGCTGTAAAAAAAGAATAGTCCCGAAAAAAAGAAAGACCAAGAGTTTATATTGAACTCAAGGTCTTTCTTTCTGTTATAATTAATTTGTGACAAAAAATAATAACATAATCTATTCTAACCTAAAACAGGCAATTTTGCCAATGCTAATTCAAGATTATCTGGACATCTGTGATCCAGTGCTGACTTTTGACAGATTTATGGGAGGAATCGAACTGGAGAAATATCTGAAAAATATTCCGCAACATTATACAGGAAGACTCAGATATGACCCGGTCAGCATGCTGAAGACAGTTTTGTTTGGATTTATGGAGAATGACTATATATCATTACGTGAACTGGAGGATCAGTGTAAAGTCAATCTCCGCTTCATGTATCTCATGGATCATCAAACACCTTCTTATCGTACCTTCGGTTACTTCATTAACGAGGTACTTGCTGATTCCATTGAAGAGATATTTCAAGACATAAACAAAAAAATTTTCGAGACAGAACATGTGGATCTTCAACATCTATACATTGATGGATCCAAGTTTGAAGCAAATGCGAATAAATACTCCTGGGTATGGAAAAAAGCAACCGAAAAATCCAGATACCGTCTCTTTGGTAAGATCACTACACTCTTTGAAGAAATCAATGAGGAACTTTCATGTACAGGTATGAAACTTTGTATCAATAGTGAGTACGCACCAGAGTATCTGAAGGAAGCTGCTGAACAGTATGCAGAAGTCTGGCAGATTAATGAAGCAATGTTTGTTCATGGCAGGGGACATCGTAAAACTACACAACAACGTCATTATGAGAAACTCAAAGAGTATGCTGCTAAGTTGGAAAAATACGTGGAAAAAATCAAAATCTGTGGAGAAAATCGCAACAGCTACTCGAAAACAGATCATTCAGCCACTTTTATGCGAATCAAGACAGACTACATGGGAAATGACCAGTTGCTTCCAGCTTATAATGTACAGGTCGGTGTTGCAGATGAATATATTGCTGTTGTTGATGTAAATCAGTATCGCTCAGATATGGATTGTTTTATTCCATTAATGAACAAGTTTTATACTACATATGGCTTCTATCCGAAGTACCCAGTAGCAGATGCCGGATATGGTTCTTACAACAATTACATCTTCTGTGAGCAGCAAGGAATGGAAAAATATATGAAGTTTCCCATGTTCAAGAAAGAGACTACTGACAAGAGATACCATGAAGATCCATTTCGTGCAGTAAATTTTCCAATCGGGGAAGACGGAATCATGCGTTGCCCAAACGGGAAAAACTTTTATCTTCAGTATCGAAAAAACGTAAAAGGGAACAAGTATGGGCGACAGGAAGAAGTGTATCAGTGTGAAGACTGCTCCGGCTGTCCATACGCAGAACAATGTAAAAAGACAGACAAAAACCGTACTGTTCGGATCAACCGCGAACTTACAGCGATGCATCAGGAAGTGATAGAAAATCTCGAAAGTATCCAGGGAGCGCTTCTAAGGATGAACAGATCCATTCAGGCAGAAGGTACCTTTGGTATCATGAAAAAAGACCGGTGGTACAAAAGAATTGTCCGAAGAGGAATAAAATCTGTATTGCTTGAAGTATTTCTCGTTTCTATCGGACACAATCTTTATAAATATCACAACAAACAGAAAAAAATTGCAGCTGCCGCATAGGAGTTCATAATAGCATTCTTATGGGGTAAGGGAAATTATACCCTTTTTTATGCAATATAACTATTATCATAACCATAAGCAAAAGGACGCATGAAAAAACTCTCGTTTTTTCACACGCCCCATTTTTACTTTTGAAAACAATTCATAAAGTTCATTTTTTACGATTTTCGCAAAAATGGATTTTTCAGTTTAAATTAGAATAAAGTCCATTTTTGCAACATTTTCCAGAAAAAATTTTTTCGGAATATTTCGGTTACAAAAGTTAAAATACATCGGCTGAATTCCTGCTAAACATAACTTAAGAACTATTATGCCTTCATTATTCTCCATCCCATCCATTCATATTTCCAATATATCCTCCATTGGAATCGTAAATATCACCATTGCCATTTTGATAATAATATTCTTTTCCATTACCATTATCAATCCAAATTTCATATTTATAATCATTATTAGATGAAGAACTTGATGATCCAGTTTCACTACTGCTACCACTAGATGAAGAATCGCTACTTTCACCAGAATAGCTGTTACTACTTGATCCACTATTTGAATCAGAATAATTGCTATTACCGCTACTTGAAGATCCATTTCCATTATTTAAATTTCTAGCAGCTTCTTCTGCCTGCCGCTTTGTCTCTTCCTCTGCAGCAATTCTAGCAGCTTCCTCCTCTTTTTCAATAGATGCTATTCTATCATTAAAAGAGGCAACAGTTGTATCGATTGTATTACTATACGTATTAAATTTTTCTTCATCAATGACATTATAATTCTCATATTCACTTTGAATTGTAGTCTTTAAATCATTCAAATCTGTCACATATGAAGAAAGGTCTTCTTTATTGTTAAAGCTATTAATATCACCGACTTTTGCAGAAATATCATCGATTGTTTTATCATAATCTTCGATAAAATAATTTTTCATCTGGTCAATTTTATTCAGATACTCTTTTTCGCATATATCGAATTTTTCATCCGATTTTCCATATTCATCGGCTTCTTTTGCAAGATTTTTGAGAAGTTCTAATTTCTTTTCTCGTTCCTCTTCTTTTGTAAAATCATCATATTCTTTTTTGATTTTACTATTTGTAGTTTCAATTTTATCAAGTCTTATTTTTTCTTGTTTCTGCTCATATTTGATTTTTGCCATATAACCAGCAATGCAACATATGACAATAATTATAATAGCTGCAACAAATACGACAACTTTTTTATGCTTTTTAAATGCTTCCTTCATAGTTCCTGAATCCCCCTACATATTTTATAAATGTATTGTAACATACACTTATTTTTCTAGATAGAAGAAATGTTATATTAGTTACCATACATTACAGGATTATAGTCCTTGAATTGTTTACATAATTTCTATCAACATCACTGATGTCAGGTTTCCTATTCTAATTTCTCCGTAGATAATTCCCACAAATATCTCAGCAAAAATCTGTGGACTTCCTCATCTGTTGCAATCCATGATTCCCATATTATTGATGAAGACAGAAAAAAGAACGCTGAATTATTTGAAGATGCATTTTACAAAAAAAATAATCTTAATCCAAATATGGTTTCTGAAGAAGTCGATATGGAATTACTAATGAAAGCTCTGGCGAATCCGGAAATGCGGGCGTTGCTTAATTCACTGGCGAAGACGATGAAGTAATGAAAAATAGTGAGTCTATCTCCATCATGCCTATAGAAATTATTCAATAAAAGCGAGCAAAACATCAATACAATTGTATTGAATTAGCAATGAAATGGCATTATAATGAAGAAAAAAGGGAGGTATCTAAAATGGCAAGTACAATTCAGATCAGGGTAGACGATGACTTAAAAAATAAATCAGATCAGCTTTTTAAAGATCTTGGAACTGATACGACATCAGCAATAAGGATGTTTTTAACGCAGGCGGTTGCATATAATGGATTTCCATTTGAAATAAAACGAACTGTGCATAATCCTTATACATCTATGACAGAAGAAGAGATGCTTCAAAGACTGGAACAATCCAGAGAATCTTCAAAAAGGGGAAATTACCGAAATGCAGATGATATGATTTCAGATATGAGAGGAAAATATGGATTATAAAGTAGTTGTAACAGCTGAAGCAGAAGAAGACTTGAACCATTTTATACAGTATCTGCTTTTCGCCAAGAAAAATAAGCAGGCAGCAAAAAATGTGCTTGATGATTTTGAGGATACTATTAAAAAGTTGAAGTATGTAGCAAGTAGTTTGAAAGTATGCGATAATCCACGTTTACAGAGCCTTGAATATCGTCGAATAAATTTTCAACAGCACAGATATTTTATGTTGTACAGAATAGAAAATGATGTTGTATATGTGGATGATATTTTCCATGAGTTACAAGATTATGAAAACCGAATGATATAAATTGAATATTGGCAATAAAAAGAGCCTTTACCGTAAAACCGTAACTGCTCTTTTTTTGCACCTATTTGGAAAGAATAAATAATATAGCGTCTATAAGGAAGCGTTGGTTTTAATGGAAATGGATTATTGGAAAATCCTCTAATTTCAAAAATAAAAAGTAGTCGAAATTCCCATAGACAAATACACGCTCACGTTGTATATTATAAATATAAATCTAGTCAATTAAATATAGATATCATTTCTGCTTCTAAGGGAATGGTAGTCATAGGATTGATGTAGTTAGTATCATTACATACTTCCCCAAATATTAGCTGTAGCTAAAAAGTTGCTAACAAGCTGCATTTATCTAAGGTTTATAGCAGGTTACAAAAATTGACTGGATAAAAATTGGAAAGCCGTTTTTCATAAGAAAAATCGGTCTCTATTATACAGAACATACCAAAAATTGACAGGACCCTGTATAACTCCTAAGCACTAGATGTGGGTTCGATTCCCGCACGGGACGTTGCGGAATGATTAGCAGAAATCGCGAAATCATTCCGTTTTTTATTGCAAATGAATAGCTGAAAAAGGACAATGTCATTAACTTAAAAGCAGAAGATATTTATTCCGAAATGGATTAGATATCTTCTGCTTTTTTTGATATGCTTATATTGTAAAAAGAATGCGAAAAGCAGATCAGACGATGAACACCGACTATTCGATCCTGCCGTTGAGAAAGTTGTAGAGATCGGTCTGGAGCGTTTGAGGCCATTCGAGAATCATCCGCTCAAGGTAAAGGAGGATGAAGCAATGGCACGGCTCATGGAAAGCATCAAGACAAATGGAGTTCTTTCACCGATCCTGATCCGACCGGAATGGACACTTATGAAATGATCTCCGGTCACAGAAGACTCCATGCTGCACAGCTGGCGGGTCTTACTGCGATTCCTTCAATTATCCGGGAAATGACAGATGATGAATCGGTAATCGCGATGGTGGATGCGAATATTCAGAGGGAGGAGTTATTGCCGAGTGAGAAGGCATGGGCTTATAAGATGAAATTTAATGCGATGAAACGACAAGCCGGAAGACCATCAAAAGAAAATGCTGGTCAAAATGACCAGAATTGAGAGTGAAATCATAAAGCTGGAAAGCGTAGCAATTAGCTGACACCAAAAATAAAAAAATGGTGTCAAATCAAGAAAAAGTAATGATTATAAGGAAAAAAAAGCGTAAAATCAAGGTTTGCAAAAAAAATCTTAAAAAATTAGCACTCACCTCTTGACTTGGCTAAAAACTGCGTGCTATATAATAAGTAGAACAAAGGAAGACAGAGAAAAAGAAAAGAAATGAACTTCTGAATCCTCCGAATGTTCTGACAACAACTGCGAAAGCAGCTTATATAAATTGTGAGATCTTCTCACAAAAGGCAACAAAGTTAGTTAGCATTGAAAGGAGAAATGACTTATGATGATGCCTAGTATTTTTGGAGAAAACTTATTTGATGATGATTGGATGAACTTCCCATTTGAGCAGGACTTTTGGGGAAAGAAGAATCCGTTATACGGTAAACACGCTAAGAACATGATGAAGACAGATATCCGTGAGCATGACGCAGGATATGAAGTAGATATCGATCTTCCTGGATTCAAGAAAGATGAGATCAGCATTGAGCTTGAGAATGGTTATTTGACCGTATCAGCTGCTAAGGGTCTTGATAAGGATGAGGAAGACAAGAAAGGTAAATACATCCGTAAGGAGCGTTATGCCGGAGCAATGCAGAGAAGCTTCTATGTAGGTGAGAACCTTACACAGGAAGATATCAAAGCAAAATATGAGAATGGTATTCTGAGACTGTCAGTGCCGAAGAAAGAGGCAAAACCAGTTGAGACAAAGAAAACAATTGCAATTGAAGGATGATTTGAACACTGATGTGAGTCAGGTGTCAAATGTCGGAGGGGCTTATGTAAGCCCCTTCTTTTTGTGCGTAAATTTATTTATACGTGTATAAAAC
>SKEB01001003.1_pt1 | contig 14579 bp, 15 predicted proteins | sample 4826561 | NCBI WGS metagenome assembly SKEB01 (sample SAMN11008820, study PRJNA524170) | human gut metagenome | biome: Human fecal sample; material: Feces; isolation source: fecal sample from pouch patient p17 | host: Homo sapiens | place: Israel: Tel-Aviv | collected 2016-03-29
TAACCTCCGGTCCTGTCATATTTTTACTGTTTGTTCTTGTAACAGTCCCTATTATATCAAATAAATTTTTGAAAGTATATAGATTAGCGCAAGAAAAAAGTACAAATGTTCGATTCTTATTTGTACTATTTTTTATCATGCTGCGTTGAAATATTCCTCCAGGATTAAGTCTATTTCAATCACTTCTGAATAATCATAATACTGATTTTTCCGCTCTTTTGGAATAACTTCTTCAATAAATGGTTCCAATACATCCAGACAGTCTTCTATGATTTCCTGCGTATCTCCATAGACATCTACTGATATGATTTCCTTGGCATGTCCCAATAAATGCGAAACACCTTTCTCCCTGACAAGCTGCCGCAGACTGCCAGGCAGGAAACCTGTGTGGCAATCCAAAGGCGTTGCTTGCTGGTATTGTGTATTCTTCTGCACCCGTCTCACTGTTCCGGGTATCAGAAGATTTACTTGCCGAAAAAGCACTTGCTTTTTTTATTCTTTCAGTTCACAAATCCCGCAAGTTTCACACAAGTATTCACACTTTGTGCATCGTACATTTTCATCAGTTGCCATACATTCTTCACTTGCCGGACAATACTTTTGACAGCTTTCACACTGCTCCGTACAGCTTTCTTCTGACACTTTTTCAGCAATAATTCCAAGTAATTCACTCTGTTCTTTTTCCTCTTTCAACTGTGTTTCCAGAAAAATCTTCAACAGATCTTCGCTGTCTATATCGTCTTCCATCATCAAAATCAGTCCTTTCTTATACACAACCTTCAACTCATATCTTGCAATTTTCATATCTTTTTTCACCTTCTATCTCTCATATTTTTCATGACCAGACATATTCTTTTTTGTGCGTTTTTCTCGCTTTGTAATTGCCAGATTTAACTTGATGCAGAGCAGATCGTTGTAATCTTTTCCTTGTTTTGGCGGTACATCTTTTACCTGATATTGCTTTGGAAGCACTGCAGAAATTGCTTTTGTGTCAAGTCTTCCAATACGGTCATTGTCCAAATGCAGAACGATTGTCTTCACCTCTGGATGCATTTTTAATGTCCTGGCCAACGCTGCAGGGACTTTACTTTTTTCAATTTCTTTTGCTGGCTGATAGACACCTGCCAGTGACAATAAATGTTCTCTCCTCCACTCTTTCCCGTCTAATTTCTGCAACGTCGCATAAGATAACAAATCAATGGCTGACTCAAACAGATGCACCGTATCATTGGATTTCTCTGCAAAAATGGAAAAAGAATAATTCTTATTGCTTCCATTTGCTTCTCCTATAAAACTGGTTCCGATTCCCCTAATAGCTGCATATTTCGGATTTCCTTTCTCATCCATCCCTACAAACACTATTATGATGAAATTCACTTTCATAAACTCTTCCAGACTCTAAGCAAAACTGAATGATTTCATTATCAATCCCACGTTCAGAAAGATACGCAATCACTTTCTGATTATCTTGATTTTTCCTTGGCAACAGTAACTGTTTCTCCATCGGAACATTCTCAGATGCAGAAAGAGGCGGCTGAATATTTGCCCGTTCTGCAAGCAATTCAACCGCCTCTAAAAAACTGTATTCTCTTACTTTGATCAGATAATCCAGTGCTGATCTGCCACCGGTTCTCTGACTCCACCACATCCATTTCCCATTTGATATTTTCAAACTATCGTGTGTTCTGGTAGTGTAGGTGTTGCCAGAAAAGTGAACTAATTCGTATGGTTCATAATTTTTCAAGTACGTAAGCAAATCCATCCGCTTGACCTCCCGCACGACCGATGGTGGTATATATGGCATAATTTTCATCTCCTTTCTTGCCTTAGATTGATATTATTGGGATAATATCCAGGCATGAAAATAGCTAGGTGATTCCTTGAGTTGGAACCATCTGGCTATGTAGATTTTATTTCTATTTTTTTACTATTTCTTCGACCAAAACTTCTATTCTATGTCTTGACATATTATCACAATCTTCTTTTATTTTTTCACAATACTGCAAGAATTTTTCAGCATCTGAATGATACAAAACATACATAATATTATAACACGTATGATATCTATCCTCATCCACATTGTCTACTGGAAAAGAAATTTTATTATACAAATTGTCTATCTCTGATATGATAATATCATGATAATAACTACTATCAAAATTATTTCTAAGTTTATATGAATACTCATAAGCCTTTTTCCCATGAGTTGTTTTTTTCAAATATCCCACATATGTCTCTATTAAAAATTTCATCATTTCTTTATTTTCTTCTTGATATATTCTTTTTGTCTTTTCCGATGACATGTGAAACAAATCATATGAATACGATAGCATTTCCTCTTTCCCATCTAAAACAGTTTTTTCCAGCATTTCTTCTAAAATATTTCTATATTCTGATAAAACACTTTCATTATTTTCCTCTAAAACATCACTCCAAACAACATACGCATCTGCAAATTCATTTAATTCTGCTAAACTCTTTGCTTCAAGCATTTTCTCTCTTAAAATAGGTAATACACTCCTTATTTCCTCATCTGACTTATAATAGTTAGACTTATCTCCTGAATTAAGAAATAACTTGTATTCAGCCTCCAATTGTTCTTCATTTAGTACCCCTTCCTCATAATATTTCAGTATCATTTCTACCAAATTTGTACTACACTTTATTCCATAAAGATATCTGCCAATTCTATGCTGAAGCATATTTCCAATCGTATTTGTCATTTTTTCTACAGAATCAGTATTATCAGAATCAATTTCTTTATAGTACAAGTTTTCTATACTCTCCACAACAACAGCAAAGCATATTAACCTTAATTCTTCTTTAAATTGCTCACTCATGTCACTATTACAAAACAATTTTACATCTTCAAAAAAACGTTGCGCCTTTTCGAGCGTCCGTAAATTTTTGACTTTATGGATTTCCAAGAATTTTTCAACAAAGTCTGCATGGATATTCATTTTACTCCATGTCACTTTCTCTGCACGTTCTGTAATATGATATATTCTTTCAATGACCTTTTCATTATACTTTTCAAATACAACTTTTTTGTCCGATTGTATTTCATCTGTATTCGCAATCACAATAACTTTTACATAATTACATTGCTTGAGTTCTTCTATAATTCCAAATATATCTTCCAAATTTATGTCATCACTCATTCTTTCCAAGTCATCTATTACAATAATATGAACAGAAGTAAACTCTTTTGACAATAATAAAAACAATTCTCTTTCATTGGCAATGCTTTGTACTACTTCCTTTGCCTGACCAACTTTATCCCAAATTTTCGATAGACCATCTAAAACATTATTAGTAATTTCACCTATTTTCCCACCAATATTATTCTTTAAAGCCAATTGAAATAACGCTTCATGATATATTTGTTTTGGGTCTTTTAAACCAAACATTGATATTTTACAAACATTGGGATTTGCTTCTAATGCCTCATTTACCGCATAAGATTTTCCAATTCCCCATGTTCCATCAAATAAAATTGCTCTATACGGTAGATGATCTATGTCACTGATTATATTTTTTATATTATCTGCTTTCATACTGTATCTTTCCACCCCTATTTTTCATCTAACAACTTATCTTCCATCATCCTTCCGAATCTCATCAATAATCCGACCTATATTACACGTAATCTGTCCTTTACACTGATGAATATCCTCATTGATTTTCTTTTCCTGTTCAATAGCAATCTCTATATTTTTCGCCAGTTCTCCAATCGCAGCATTTTTCTTCGGATTGATTCCTGTTCTGGCAAGTAACAACTTATAGATAAATGTCTGATGTCCATCTTTTTCATTCTGGATAATCTGTTCAGCATTTGGCTCAATATCATCTTCGTATGAATTTTCATAATGTAACAGCAGAAATAATTCAAATGCTGGATTACTAACCGCTAATATATTCTTCTTTTCACCTTCAGCTACCAATTCATCATAATCAAGTACCTTCTCTTCAAAAATGTCTCCATCAAATACAACAATCATCTTATCTCGTTCTTTATCAAATGCTATTTCCGGATTTTCTTTCTGATTTTCTGCAAATTCAATCAAACGTCTTGGAAATGAAATGTCCCTGTCTCCCTCTGTTTTTTCAAGTAACCGGATATCGATCAATGGATGAATATTTAACTCTTTTCGGATATCAATTAACTTTTTGAAATACCATGTTTCAGTATTAGCACCCTCACATATGAAGAAATATTTACGATAAGGCTCAATCTGTTCTTCTTCATCTGTAGTTCTGCTATTCCAATTCGTATAACTTCTTACTGGAGCCAAGGCTACTCCTCCTCTCTAAAGTCGAATGTTGAAAATACCGGTATCGCACCATATCTTCCTTCCAGATATGCCTTGCTCAACACTTTATCATACCTCTCCTTGAAACGATCTAAGGAATAAATAGAGCTTGCATTTTCTGCGTTACGTTCTACAAACCAGATTTCATCCCTTCTAAAAATAGCCTGATCCATAATGGATGATTCATGTGTAGTGAACAATAGCTGCATACGCTGCTCATCATGTAGCTGCATAAACAATTGCAAAAATCGTTCTGTCAATTTCGGATGTAAGCTTCTCTCCAATTCATCCACAATATAAAGAACATCTTCTCGTTTATTCAACAGCATATCCATCAAATCGAATAATCTTCTTGTTCCATCAGACTCTTCATCAAAACCGAACTCATAAAATGACTTATTATGATGCAATCGGATTGTTGTGACCTTCGGTTCAGAATGTCCTTCAACTTCGATATTAAAGAAAGTTTCCTTCGACCTCATCGTCATTCTGAATGATGGTTCTTCCTGCTCTTCCATTCTATTTTTTACATGCTGCATCATCTTATCAAATACTGATTTTGGCAATGCATTTGATAACTCATCCAATGTAATTTCTTCTATTTTCACCTGGCTGATACCCGTATCAAATGTTTTGATTAATTTGTTAATCAGCTTCAGCGAATTATCATCATAATAATATTCCAGATCAATCAATGGCGTATCCGGTGTAATGATTGAAATATGATTCTGAATCCAATCATATACATCCCGGAAAAACAATAATTTAGATCGTGTGCTATATTTTTTTCCACGATTCATTTCTGTCAGGAACAAAGATGTTTCATTTCCTTCAAAATCATCTGCATAGGTTTCAAATTTATTTTTTTCTGTGTTTGTCAGCGTAATACCATCATTTAACACCGGACGTTTACTTCCTTCTCGTTCAAAGAGACATTTTGCTGAACCATTCTGATATAATTCATATAACCATTCTCCGGTTACTTTTCGTCTGCTTAAAACTGCAGAAAAACCATAGGCATAAAATTTATCACCTACAGTAATCTGAATTTCAAAACTACTTTCTCGTTCCTTATTCTCCTGCCGATTCTTACAAAACATCTGTGTAGCTTCTATCGGAATACCATTGCAGACACTATCTTTAAAAAATTTAAAGAACAATGCCAAATTGGTCTTTCCAGATGCATTTGCTCCATAAACTACTGCATATTTTAATAACTGGGTACTTTTTATCTTTAACCTGTGATTTGCATTTGTTCGTATTTTATTTGAGGAAATCATTGTCAGCTCTGCTGCTTTATCAAAAGATTTAAAATTTTCAACACTTACTTTTACTAACATTCTTATACACCTCCACCTTTATTATATGTTTTACTCTTCTCTCAGTCAATGTAAATTTTCTTATTTAGAGATTTTTTCGTTATATATTGTTTCTTTTTCTATTTTTAACAATTTTATTTTGAGTTATGCATATAATATCAATGTATAAGTCAGCTTTTTGTAGCGACACTATTTTACTAATGCCGCTACATGAAATATTACAATAAATAAAAACTTCTAATTCTTTTTTCTTCTATCTCTCCCAATCCATCCTTCCTGTCACATTCAACATCTTTTCTTCTCGGAAGCTGAGCATCTTTCCATTAGTTCCACCGACAATGATATGATCCAGCAATTCTATCCCCAGTAGCTGTCCGCACTTCTGCAGCTTTCTCGTAACAATCATATCCTCTTTTGACGGTTTCACATTGCCACTGGGATGATTATGAAGTCCAATGATTGCAGAAACATTTGCCAGAATACTGCTCTTAAAGACTTCCCTCGGAATTACCAGTGAGGCATTGATTGTTCCAACACTGACCATATTCATATTGATTATCTGTCCATTATTTTTCATATTCAAGATGCAAAATACCTCTCTGTCGTATTGGGATAACTCCTTCGCCATCAATTCTACAACAGCCTGTGGACTGTCCAATGTCTGCTCACTATAAAGAGATGGTTCTTTTACCAGACGGATATTCACAACTTCTAGTTCATTCTCCATTGTTCTGATCTCCTTTTGGAAATTCTACAACCAGAAGAACATTACTCTCTGATGATTCCACATATGATTTCAATTGTGATAATGTCATTTCCAAATATTTAGGTTGTTCCACCATAATCTGCTCCTTTCGTTTCTTCCCTTGCTTCTGTTTTCTCTGACAAATAGCTTATCACTTTGTTTGCCTTAATGCTTTTCTGTAACTCACTGATAATGCACAGGTCTACTACATTTACTCCTGGCAAAGCAAGCATCTCATCCATCGTCATATTGACAATCTCTTTTTCCGTTCCGTATCCGGCATCAAATAAACGCTGTAATACTTTTATTGCTTTCTGATTTTTTCCCATTTCATCATCAAAGGGCGGTTTATCGCCACCTTTTGTTTTACTCCTTCTCTTCTTTCTTTTCTTCAATTCCTAATCTCTTGACCTGTTTCTTTTTATTCCAGATACGAACTCCCGTGATTCCGGCTGCTGATAATACCAGAATGGCTATCCATAAAGTTGCGTTTGCCGTATCTCCTGTTTTCGGAGGATTACTGGTCTTTGTAGTAGTACTCGGTATCTCTGGGGTTGGTGTTCCCGGTACTTCTTTGATGGTTACGGTCTGTCCTTCATCGTTGATGTCCTTATGCTCTGTTACCTTTTTCGGTTCTTCTGGATTTGTCATATCATACAGTTCTTCAAAGGTTACAAGCTGCTTTCCTCCAAGAGTGCTGCCGTTGAAAGTAAACTCAATCTTCACTTCCATGTTTTCCTTGTCCGCTGTAAATTCATAATCATTGGTAATTTCTTTGCCATCAATGAACAGCTTTACATTTTCTGTCTTAACCATCTGCCAACCGGACAACTTATAGTTCGTACCAATTTCCACTCCCTCTAAAGTAACCGTATCCACAATCGTCAGATCTTTTCCGGCTTCCACCTCTTTCTTACCGTTCTTATCTGTTGCTGTGGTATGAATCGAAATCTTTCGCTCCGTAATCAGGATGGTCTGACCTTCATCGTCAATGTCCTTATGCTCTGCAACTTTTACAGGTTCTTCCGGATTCTTCAGATCATATAATTCTTCAAATGTAACCAGATTCTGTCCGCCAAGTTCTGATGCATCAAACGTATAAGAAATCTCTACTTTCATTTTCTCGCTGTCAGCAACAAAAGTGTAATCACTCTCCACACGCTTTCCATCAATGAGCAGTTCTGCATTTTCCTCTTTCAGCATCTGCCAGCCTTTTAACTGATATTTTCTTCCTTCTTCCAGACCGTCCAGCGTAACCGTATCTACAATCGTTACTTTCTTTCCTGCAACAATTATTTTTTCGCCCGTTTCTTTATCCGTTGCTGTTGTATGAATAGTAATCTCTTTTTCATACTCATCGGTCAGTGTTCCAAGTCCGATTGTTACTTTATTTCTGCTGACAACAACTTCAAATGCTGGAATCAATTTCATACCTTTGTTGGATTCACAAGCTAACTCCTCAATCTCATAAGTGTCATAAAGTAATGCACCTTTACTGTCATCCGGCTCAGAAGTTCCGAACCAGATTCCGTCCTCACTGGATTTCCCGGCATTTGTATTTCTCTTATGAGATGCCCAATTGGAAGCAGTTGAAAACTGACCGTTCTTATCTGTCACTACGATATGGCTCTCTCCGGTTGTTTTACTTGTAATCTTAAAAGGAACATTTGCAAGCCTCTTATGTGTACCTGCTCCAATCTTTACTCCTTCTAAATCTCCACGTTTAATCTGGTTGTAAATGGAATGGCTTTCGTCTGTTAAATCTACGATTTTTCCATTTTCCGTAATCGAAAATTCAATCGCTTTTGCCCCGTCAGTCAGATAACCTTCCGGTGCTTTGGTTTCTTCCAGTTTGTATTTACCATACGGAAGTAAATCTGCCGTCGTTGTTGCAATTCCGTCAATCCCTGTCTGAATCGTCTTAACTGTCTCGTTCTTTTTGTATAGCTTTCCTTCTACCAGAACCGAATTTTCGTTCAAAGAAATAATTGCAAATGCAGTATCTTTTAATGTGGCACTTCCCTGTGCTTTGGTATCTTTTGTCTCTAAATCACGTTTCTGAATCTTCACATCACCTCGGATTACCTGGTCAGATACGGAATACTGGTTGCTTCCGGAAAGAACTGCAAGTTCTCCGTCCTCTGTGATCTGTGTCAGATACATTCCTTTTATCTGTTCTGTACTGTCTCCTGCCTGCATATAAGCTCCGTCCAGTAAATATCCGTCTGGTGCTTTTGTCTCCTCAACAGTCAGTGTTCCAAGTGGTAATACGCTTTTTTCATTCTGAATGTAAAATGCATCTCCCGATACTTTGTAAGCATCTGACATTTTTGTCACATAATGAATACTTCCGTCACTGCTCTTTTCTGCCACCGTTTTTGTAACCCAGGTACGTGTTGCTTTCTCTGGTAAATTGTCTTTTGTATAAAGTCCGTCATAATAATGCCAGGTAAATTCTGCTCCTGTCAGTGCTGCATTACCCTGTGCGGTTGCTTTTCCCGTCTCCATATCAATCTTGAACAGGTCTACCAGTGTCTCTGTCACTTTCGGAACATCGGAAACATTTAATACGGCTGTTTTTGCGGCTTCAACCTTCAGACTGTATACTGTCGTATCCAGCTTATATCCCTTCGGTGCAGAAAGCTCTTTGATGTAAACATTCCCTGCAGTCACTTCAACTTCATTCGTATCGCCATTTTCATTTGTTGTAAGTGTTCCAATCTGATTACTACAATTCTGGTCTAAAAATATGCCAAAGGTTGCTCCAACAATGGAATACATCGCATTTCCATTTGTGACAATCTCATTTGCGGTTGTCTTTTTTACTTTTGCATTTCCGACATTCAGTTCTGCCCAAAACTGTCCGAGATCCTGTCCCTCTCCAGTATAGATATATCCTCCACATTTATACCGACCTTTGTTCGCCTGTACAAATGCTCTCGCTCCTGCATACACTTCATTCTGAATATCCTGTGAAATCTCAGAATATGCAGCTCTGACATTATCACACTGCCAGCCTAAATACTCACTCAATCTCTGCCATACCACACACTGTTCCAACAGATATCCCTGATTCGCATTCAGGTTGCTGTGACTGCCCCTATACTGCTTTACATACTCCAGTGACAATGCCACATCTTCGATCTGTGCAGCACTCATACTGGAACTCGCATCGTGTCTGGTTTTATACCCATTTTTAAATCCGGTGTTAATATCTACACAATAGGCGGTTTCGCCCTCTACTCGCATGTGACCTTCATTGAATGTAGAATGAATGGTTCCATCATTCATCACATGTTCAATATATCCGACTCTCTCTGAGGATTCCGTCCAATACTGTGTTTCCGCTGCCTGAACCGATGTGATCGGTAATGCAGTTAAAATCGTGGTCAGGGCAAGAATCCCTGTACACACTCGTTTCCATATATTCTTCATTTTCTACAATTCCTTTCTTTTCAATCAAAAAAGACGTCCGTCTGGAACGTCTGCTGTTGCTTTATGCTGTTTGTTCCCTGCTGTCATGCAGGGTGTGGGAATCTCTGACCTTCCGAAAGAGAAGATGTTCCCGGCTCCTTATTGTCTTTTCGGCTGGTAATCTGCTGGTAAACCAAAGGGGTAGGGTGTGGGGAGGGGAAACAGAAAAAGACTGATTTCTCATTGACCGCCAACGGATAGACTTCTCCCTTGGTGTCAAAACGCCTATCGTTCCCTGCTTTTTTCCCGTTTCCGGTATAATTCCAGTGCTTTGATAATGGTTTCTTCCATTTTTTGTTGTGAAGTCCCCGATGGAAAATATTTCTTCAGTCGGTTCTTAGGGATTTTCCATTGCTCTACCTGATTTGGCTTTTCCTCTGCCATAATCGACAACAAAACATCTTCATTCAATCTGCCCTCTGCTGAAAATTTGCGGATTTTGATTGCCTGTGCATGACTTGGAGTACAAGCCTCCGACTCCATGGTGTCGTACAATATCTCCTGTTCCTCTTTCGTCAAATAAGACAGCTCTACCGCCGGACGCATAGAAATCTTTTTGTCATCGACCATTTCAAGGATTTCCGGGATAAGTTCTGTAAGACGAATATATCTGCGGATTGTATCTTTACTTTCGCCTACTTGTTCACCTAATAATTCATCAGAACGTTTTCCTCGTAAATGTGTCGCCACTGGCGACATATTTTCTTTACCAGGTCTACCTGCCTGTCGTTTCATTGCCTCCAGTCTCATTTTATAAGCGAATGCCTTTTCGGATGGTAAGATTTCTTCTCGCTGAAGATTGCTGTCAACCATGACAATGACTGCTTGGTCGTCACTAAGATTTCTTACAATACATGGCATTGTCTCTTTTCCTGCCAGTTCACTTGCCATTTTTCTACGGTGTCCGGAAATCATTTCATACCCGCCCGTTGGCTTTTCCCTGACAAGTGCTGGAACTAATACGCCATGATCACGCACGCTTTCGATAGTTTCCAACATCTTATCGTCCATCTTTACCTTAAATGGATGGTTTGGGAAATCTGTAATCTCATAAATAGAAATATCTTTTACATACTCCTGATTCTTCTGGTCTCTTTCTTCCTGCGTTGTAAAAAGGTCAGCTACTGAGGGAAGATTCATGTTTATTTCTCTGCTTTTCGCCACACTGAATCACCTCCCTCGTAAATTCTGCATACGCCTTTGCAACAGTTCCATTCTTGTCATACTCATAAATGCTCTGTCCTGCTGCACTGCTTTCTGCCGCTGTGATAGCCACTGGAATAACCGTTTTGAAAATTCTGATATGCTTTCCATAATTTTCTCTAAGGCTATCCTCTGTTGTTCTTGCAAGTTTTGTCCTCATATCTGCAAGTGTCAGTAAGACTCCATCAATCTTCAGATTGGGATTTAACTGTCTCTGTACCTTACCGATTGTTTTCATTAACTGTGTCATGCCTTTTAGTGGAAGATAATGAGCCTGCACCGGAACAATTACATTGTCTGCGGCAGCTAATGCATTGATCGTCAGCATACCAAGACTAGGCATACAATCAATCAGGATATAATCATAATCCTTTTTCAAATCTGCCAGATACAGCTTTAGTGTCTGCTCTCTGCTCATGGCATTTACCAGTGAGATTTCCATGCCCGATAATTCAATGTTGGTCGGAATAATGTCTACTCCTTCTTTATGGTGTAAAATGCCTTCATTGTACACAAATGGTTCATCTTGTAGTATTTTCTTCATTTGTGTATCCAACGTAATCGGAAGATCATCTGCATCAGTCCATCCTAATGCGGTTGTTAAGTCTCCCTGTGGATCAGCATCGACCAATAATACTTTTCGCCCCTGATGTGCAAGACCGATTCCCAGATTTAATGTCGTTGTGGTCTTAGCTGTTCCTCCCTTCTGATTTGCAAGGGCGATAACTTTACACTTGGTCATATGGTTTCCTCCTTCCTTGAAAAATTTAATAGCCAATCCTTTTTACAGGACTGGCTATGTATAAAAATGAGCATGAAAAAGCCGACTGACTTGTAATTTGAATCAATCGGCTATGTATCAATATTTCTAAAGTTTCTTCTTATATTTATCATATAAGTATTCTATAACTTCAAAATTAAATTTTATCATTGTATTCCAATCTGCTGCATCTAACTTAACAGGTTCATGTACCGCCCTATAATGTGCTATAGAATTTCTTTTTTGATAATACCATTTATGGAGCTTCATCCCTTGAACCTCTTTTTCTTTTCCTTTTACCTTTTCCAAATCTCTTGTAAAATCCTGATTTTCTATTTGCTTAAAAATCTCTTCTATTGCATTTTCTTCATTCGGTCTCCAAGATATTTTTTCTTCTATCTGTTTCGAAAATTCAATTAAGGACATTTGTGTTTGTAATCCAGCATGAAATTCATCAAGTTTAATAATCTGAAATAAATGTTCAATACATCTATATGATTCCAAAAAAATATGATTCCATTGGTTAGATAATAACGCTAAAGCAATATTATGATATGGTATTTTATCATTTCCGGTTAACAAAACTCTTTCTACAGCATCTAATGTGTTGTTATCCCATTCTCCAGACTTTTCTTGTAATTTCTTCAAAAGATAATATGCATAAGCTGCATACATATCTTCATCTACCAAACTACTATTCTTTCCAATCTTATATGCAACAATATTTTCAAATGAATCTTGCAAATCTTCCAATTTATGTCCAGTATACTCGTCATCTTCTGGTTGACACAATATGTCATTATATATCGCCATAGGGGATTTTCCATAATTGACTTGTCCATTTAATTCATATATTCCATACAAAAAAATCGGCAAATCAATTTCTATACTAGTTAAGACTTCATCATTAATTTCAATTTCTTGTTCTCCAATAATAATCAAAATTTTATCATCCTTATATTCTCCCATTGAAAATCTAGCATTAGGAATAAACTCTTGTTCTTTAAAATGTTTTATGGTACTGATATATTTTTTATCTTCTTCTTGATAATCAATATAACATTTTTGTATATCAAATTGATAATCGCATTCCTTATTGGTAACAAAGTTCTCTAATTTAGAAAAAATATTTTTTTGTAAATCATTCCTTGAAACGCTCACTTTAAAACGTCCTCCAACAAATTCCTAAATTATCCATTTTACCTTTCTCATCTACTGCAACTTTGAACGCTTCATAGAATAACTCTCTTTCATAATCTCCTACTTTTGTTGTCCTCCGCTCCATTTTTTGATTTAAAGTACTAAAATCAATATACTCAATAAGTTCCTCGGTTTTTTTTTCTTCTATTGATTCTTTTATAGTTTCAAAAGTCTGTAGAAAATCATTTTTCGCACATTTGATTTTTTCAGCAGATCTTTCTTCACCTGGTCTACCAATTATTTTTTCACCAGCTGCCGCCACAAATCCTATCCTAGCTGGTTGACTTGCGAATAAATCTTTACCGTTTTTAAATTTATCATTTTGATTGATTTCAATTTCAACTTCTTCTTTAGCTTCACTTATTTTATATTTTTCGTCCAATAAAATATCTATTTCCGCCATACATTTCAAAATTTCACAAAACATATCTATTAAATCTATTTCTCCACTACTTTGTAAAAAATCATGGCGTGTAAATTCATCTGTTAATTTTTCTTTCGTATTAACCTTCCATGTTCTTGCACCAAAAGCTAAAAATAGTTCCACCAATTCGCTAGCCTGATATTGTCCTCCTTTTTTTCTTCTAGCAGAATCTTCAATTTGTAAAACAGCAATGCAATCTACTTTATTTTTTATTTCTTTAATAATTCCGGAAAAAATAACTTCTATCTGCCTTCTAACATTCCAAGGAACTTGACCGGTATTTAATACTAACATTCTATATAATAAGCTATTATTGTTATCTGATATCCAATATTCTACTCTTAACTCACGCTCACCAACACTGTCATTTTCACTACATGCTTTCATTAAAGCGGTTGTCCTTTGCATTCCATCAATAATACTTAATAACTCTGCATTTTTCTCAATCTCTAACTCTTCAAAATTTATTTCCTTTGATTCTAATTTTTTATATTTTACTTCATCAATTACGATCCCGACAACAATAGGCGGCAAAATAGTTCCTTCTTTAATATCTGCAATCATTCTATTTCTTATCGAAATAGCCGTTTTTTGTTTCAGGGCTTCTCTTTGTCCAGATATTCCTCCGCGATTCTTATAAGCATTTTCAACAAGTTTTAAATAATCATCTATTTTGATTTTTTTCATAATTGATATACATTTCAACTTTTTATCTATCAATATATCCATCTTTTCATACTCCTTTCTATCTCATTCGATTAGGTATTTCTTTTTTATTATAATCTCCGTTCTTCTTTTCTTCAATCAACATTTTCTCATAATAGTTTGTAAAAATCAGAGAACTATCGTACATCTACACAATTCAACATACAAAAAGCAAGCAATGAAAAGTCACAAAACCTCTTCATCCACCCGCTTTTCACCTATACTCTCACCACTACCACTTCCACAACATCTGGATGTTCAACCACCCACATACCACAAAATACCACCTGTTTTGTGACTTTCTCATGCTAGGAGACAAAATATTCCACTGCGTTCTCAGGAAAAAATTCTTTCATCTCGCCGTAAAGCTGGGCCGCCAGTGTTTTATTGTGGGCAAGTACCAGAGTTGGTTTATTTAACTGGGCAATGACATTCG
>SKEB01001006.1_pt1 | contig 14536 bp, 13 predicted proteins | sample 4826561 | NCBI WGS metagenome assembly SKEB01 (sample SAMN11008820, study PRJNA524170) | human gut metagenome | biome: Human fecal sample; material: Feces; isolation source: fecal sample from pouch patient p17 | host: Homo sapiens | place: Israel: Tel-Aviv | collected 2016-03-29
CTTGTATATCTTGAGCATAAAATTTATTTCCTTTATTTATAGCTTTAAAAGTAACCTCATCACCTTCATTCAATACCTTTAATTTTTCCTCACTTAAAGACTTTTGATAAAACTCTTTTGTGCATAAAAAATCATTAGGTTGATCTTTATCTATTTTTTCTATAATAATTATTCCCTTAGCTAGATCTAGCTTTTTGATTGTTGATTTTCGTTTATTTTGCATATATTGCCCCTAATGGATTTAAAAATTTAACCGAACATATCAAAATCGATCACCTATTGCACTTGAGCTTGATTAAAAGTCCATCCAAGGCTTAAAGCGAATGGCTAATTGCCGTTGCTGTTCAATAATTTCTTCTTTTGTCATTGGTTTCATTATTTCTTCCTCCAACCTTAGCTCACTAATTTCATATCCAAATGAGGTATGCCGTCTTCTAAATATTCCGTTGAAATGGCTTGGAAGCCGAAAGATTGATAAAAATCCTGTAAATAAGTTTGAGCTTGGATTAGCACGGGTTGGGTTGTCCAATGTTGTTGGCAATAAGCTAATGCTTGTTGCACCAATGCTTTAGCTAAGCCTTTGCCCCGTGCGTGTTGTACTACTAGCACTCTGCCAATATGCACGCCGTCATCTTGCGGGATAATGCGGCAGTAAGCACAAATTTTGCCGTCAAATTCTTGCCAAAAATGCACCGCACTTTTATCCCAGTGATCCACTTCTTGATAGGCACATTGCTGTTCCACCACAAACACGGCGGTGCGTAATTGATAAATCGCAAACAATTCTTCTGTGCTAAGTTGAGCAAAGGATTTTGCAATCCACGACATTAGGCTTGCTCCGTGCTTAATTGCCAACCAAGCTGGCGGTATTGTTTATAACGTTCTCTGGCTAGCACTTTTAGTTGTTCATCCGCCGGAACAAACTCAATCACTTGAGGGAAAAGTAATGCAAATTCAGGGACTTGTAATGATAATGAAATTAACAGATCACGCCGTTGTGAATTGCGCTTTCCCGGCCAACAAATTTCCACCGGTGTCATAAAACCGCTAACCTCGCCGGATAAATTATGCGGAACAAACTGTTGCGGATCTCGTTGCCATAACAGTTCATCAATCAAAAAAGCCTGCTCTTCATTTTGGCAAGAAATCAGCACCTTTTTTCCTAATCGCCACGCATCCGCCGCCAAATCACACGCTTTATTTTCTAAAGGATTTTCTTGTATCGTTACCTCAGAAAAAACATAAAAAAGAGCCTGTTTTGCCATAATTATCCTGCTTATTCATAGAATTGCGTTATTGTAGCGTAAAAGGAAAATAGGATAAAGAATCGCCCATACAAATGGCGAAAATCCGATTTGCATCACTACTTCAATTCTCGTCTGCCAATAAACGAGTGCGATAATGTTGTACCGTCCACCATTTCCAATTCACCGCCAACCGGAATACCGTGAGCAATACGGCTCACTTTTACCCCATACTGTTGACACATTTCGGCAATATAATTCGCTGTGGCATCGCCTTCAATCGTTGGATTAGTCGCTAAAATCACTTCAGAAAAAGATTCTGTCTGCAATCTTTTCTGCAATAAATCTAGCCCAATCTCTTTCGGGCCGATACCATCCAATGGCGATAGATGCCCCATTAATACAAAATAACGACCTGAAAACTGCCCTGTCTGTTCAATTGCCTGAATATCAGAAGGCATTTCCACTATGCATAACTGCTCATTCTCTTGACGGCGATAGTTATTGCAAATATTACACACTTCTTCTTCGGTAAAAGTGCGACATTGACTGCAATGACCGATATGCGCCATCGCTTCTGTCAGTGTTTTAGCCAAATTCATTGCGCCGCTGCGATCACGCTGTAATAAATAATATGCCATTCGTTGTGCTGATTTCGGGCCGACTCCCGGCAGGCAACGCAAAGCATCCATCAATTCATCAAGTAAAGGGCTAATTTGCATAATTTAAAGAAAGGACCTAAATGAAATTATATTTAACAACAGAGATAAGGGAGCTATTGCTCCCCATCTTGATTAGAAAGGCATTTTAAAACCTGGTGGTAATTGCATTCCGGCAGTAACGGAAGCCATTTTCTCTTTTTGTAATTCATCTGCACGGCGAACAGCATCATTGAAAGCTGCCGCAACAAGATCTTCCAACATATCCTTATCATCTTCCAACAATGAAGGATCAATCTCGACTCGGCGGCAACTATGCGCCCCATTAACGGTGACTTTCACAAGTCCGGCACCGGATTCGCCGGTCACTTCCATCTGTGCAATCTCTTCTTGCATTTTCTGCATCCGTTCTTGCATCTGTTGCGCCTGTTTCATCAAGCCGCCTAATCCACCTTTTCCAAACATAATTTTTACCTATCTATTGTGTAATGAAAAATAAAAGCTGTATTTTAACTGAAAAGCACATTTGTGCAATTCTCAATGACCTGTTTTACCTGTCGGGCGCACCGAATCTAAAGTAATTTGGGCATCAAATTGCTGCATAAAGTCCTGCAACACTCGATCCTGTTGCAGATTTTGTTGCGCTTGAACCACTAATTGCTGATAAATTTCGTTGCGTATCTCAAACGGCGTTTTTTGTTCTCCTTGATAAACATCAAGTTCAATCCGCATCTGATGGCCGTAAAAATCTTTCAATGCTTGCGTAATAAAAGCAGAATCTAAAGTTTTCAATAAATTAAAGGCTTCAGGGCGCAATCCCAATTTCAAAAAATCATCCGTTTTTTCAAGAATGACCGACTTTAATAGAACCCCTTTGCTGTTGCCTTTAACCGCCATTTTCTCAATATCACTGCTCCACTCGCTCTGCTTCGCCGTTAAAGCAATGACCTGCTCCAACACTTCAGGCGTATATCGTTTCAATAATGTTTGCTTAATTTCTGAAGGTTTTACTGCCTGTCCTTGCAGCGCCAACGAAGGATCGCTCCAAGACCAGTGATAATCCTCACTGATACTTTCATTTTCACTCTCTTCATCATCATTGGCTTCGGTGCTGTCAGCTTTTTCCCACAATGAAGAGTGCTCGGCGACCTCTATATTGTGAACATTATTGCTTGCAAACGCGCTATTTTCAGCTGCAGAATTCTGTTTGACTGGAATGGAAGGAGGCACTTCATTTACTGTCTGAGTAGCGTTATTTTCTACTTGCTCAAACTTTTTTTTTTCGTGCGCTACAACTTCCTTGTCATCCAGAACCATATGTGCCGGCTGCCCCTGTTCCAGATGAGACACCGCCTGCAAAATGCTCAAAGATTGTTGTGCTGAAGACTTCATTTCCTGTGGTTGACTGCTATCCGCCGGCGTAGTTGATTCACCGGCATCAATTTGCTGTACAACCTGTTTCCAGCTGCTATTAGCGGCACTCTCTTTGTTTATAGAAACGGATGGCACTTCATTACGCTGACTTTGTGACAGTGAATTTTGTACAGAAAAGGATGAGTTCTCGCTTTTTTCAACAGGCTTTGTTGCTGAAGAGGAAACAGCAATCACTTCATTAGACAAGGAAAAACGCTTTGGATGAAACGCCAATGCGCGCAACATTGTCATCTCAACCCCGATTCTAGGATCAGGCGAATAGGAGAGTTCTTCTCGACCTTTAATCATCAATTCATAATAGAACTGCACATCTTCCGGTGACAGATTTTTCGCTAATAAAGTTAATGCTGTATCCGCCTGTTCCGGATTAGGCGGTAGAAACTGCAACATAGCAATTTGATGTAACGTTTCCGCCATCTCTTGCAGCACTCTTTCCCAATCAACGCCTTGTTGTGCAATCTCATTCAACACTTGCATTGCTTGCTCACCATCGGCTTGAGAAAGCGCTTTTAATAAGGCAATAGATTTATCGTTATCCAACAAGCCAAGCATCATATTGACATCATTGACATTAATATTGCCATTACTCAAGGCTATCGCCTGATCGGTTAAACTCAAAGCATCACGCACACTGCCTTGTGCTGCACGCGCAATTTTCATTAAGGCTTGCGGTTGATAATCGATCTGTTCCTTTTGCAATAATTTCTGCAAATGCGCAGCAATCACATCCGCATCCAACGCTTTTAAATGAAATTGAATACAGCGGGAAAGAACAGTAATCGGCAATTTTTGCGGATCGGTCGTTGCCAAGAGGAATTTGACATATTCGGGCGGCTCTTCCAACGTTTTTAACAACGCATTAAAACTATGCCGCGATAGCATATGCACTTCATCGATAAGATAAATCTTGAATCGACCACGTACCGGTTTGTATTGCACATTATCCAGCAACTCTCGGGTATCTTCGACTTTAGTGCGTGAAGCCGCATCGATCTCGATCAGATCAATAAAATTCCCTTCTTTAATCGCACGACAATTTTCACATTCACCGCACGGCGTAGCTGTAATCCCTTTTTCACAATTTAATCCTTTGGCAAACAGGCGTGCGATAGAGGTTTTCCCAACACCGCGAGTGCCGGAAAACAGATAGGCGTGATGTAATCGCTGATTATTTAAGGCATTGGTCAACGCAGCAATAATATGCTCTTGCCCCACCACATCAGAAAACTGATCCGGTCTCCATTTACGTGCCAATACCTGATAACTCATACTTTCCCTTTTTATTTACTGTTAGTGTCCGGCAAAATCCACCAGCGTAAAAGGTTCTACGCCTAATTTACGCAAACGCTCTTCACCGCCTAATTCAGGTAAACTAATAACAAATGCAGCGTGTTCAACTTTACCGCCTAAACGTTGAATCAATTTAATAGTGGCCTCCACTGTGCCGCCGGTCGCCAACAAATCGTCAATAATAAGCACATTATCATTTTGATTGACTGAATCGGTATGCATCTCTAAAGTATCCTGACCATACTCTAATTCATAAGATTGCGAAATCACTTCACGCGGCAATTTACCTGGTTTTCTCACTAAAATAAAAGGAACATTTAAAGCTAACGCTACCGGCGCGCCGAAAATAAATCCTCTTGATTCTGTACCGGCAACTTTTGTAATGTTTTTATCTTTAAAGTGTTCTGCGATTAAATCGATAGTTGCTTTAAATGCTGCCGGCGTTTCGACTAAACTGGTAATATCGCGGAAAATAATGCCTTCCGCAGGATAATTTGGAATAGATTTAATTGATGATTTAATTAATTCTTTTTGCTGTTGGTTCATTATGATTTGCCTAACAAAAATTATACAGCTTCCGCTGTTCTCAAAGCCTCGTATTCTAACAGTGCTACTTCTGAAAAAATACACTTTTATATCAAAAAAATAAAATTTCTATTGATAAATATCAACGCCGTCTTTACGCGTTTTCAGTAATCGTAAAATCCAAACGTACTGTTCTGGTGTTGCCGTTACAAATTTTTCGATTACTTCATTCATTAATCTTGCACTTTGCTGTTCGTCATCTGTCAACGCTAATGGCGCATCAATTTCAATTTCATAACGTCCTTGTTGTGCGTTGTAACGGGCAAACATTGGAATTACCACAGCCTTAGCAATTTTGCACATTTTATTCAGTCCGGGTAATGTCGCCTTGTAAGTTGCAAAAAAATCGACATAAACACTTAATTCTTCGCCATAATCTTCATCCGGCAGATAATAGCCCATCTCCCCTTTACGAACGGCATTCAGAAAAGGCTTAATGCCATTTTGGCGCGCGTGCATTTTGCCGCCGAAACGTTCTCGAACCGCATTCCAAAGCCAATCCACCAACGGATTTCGATGTGGATTATACATTGCGGTCATTGGCATTCCTTGCGTATGCAAAATGATACCGGAAGCATCAATAGCCCAAGTATGAGGAACCAACAAAATAATATTTTTACCCTGTTGTTTTGCTTGACGTAAATGCTCTATGCCTAAAAACAGACTCCGCTTTTGCAAATGTTTAGTGGAACGCAATGCTATTTCTCCGATTCCCAACATTGTTTGCGCCACGGTCATAAACATTTTGTCGATTACCTGCTCACGCTGCTGTTCACTCCAATGTGGAAAACAATAACGCAAATTAACTTGTGCCCGTTTTCGTTGTTTTTTGGCGACTTTTCCGACCAATAAACCGATTTTCGCTGCCAAAGCATCACGGCAACAAAACGGCACAAAAGCCAATAAAGCCAATAAAAACACGCCAAACCAAACACCCCAAAATTTCGGATGCAGATAACTCCAACGGAACTGAGGTTCATACCCTACTCGTGCTGTAATTCTTCTATTTTCGTCAGACATCTTTTTTAGTTAAACCAACCATAGTCATACATCATTTTGGCAGTCATAATAAATGCCATTATCACCACCATTGGACGAATCAATTTTTGTCCTTTGGTTAATACCATTTTGGCACCTAATCTTGCGCCTAAAAAACCGCCGATCATCATAACGAAGCCAAGCGTCCAATAAACTTCTCCACCTAAAATAAAAAAGACCAATGAAGTGAAATTGGAGGTGAAATTTAAGATTTTAGCGTGAGCAGTTGCTTTCGCTAAATTAAATCCCAACAAGGTGACAAAAGCGACACACAAAAAAGAGCCGGTTCCCGGTCCGAAAAAGCCGTCATAGAAACCGATTGGAAATGCTGCCGCTAGCGCAAATGCAGTAAAACTTAGACGTTGATGACAATCTTTCTCACCCAATTTAGGCGAAAATAAAAAATACAAGCCAACAACCAATACCAAAATAGGCAATAATGACTTCACAATAGAAGCATCAATTAATTGCACGGCAATTGTACCGATCATTGCGCCGCTAAAAGTACCGATAATCATCTTCCAGACAGTACGCAAATCTACCGCTTTTTTTCTCACAAAATAAAGACTTGCAGAAAAAGAACCGCCACTCGCCTGCAGTTTATTGGTCGCCAATGCCGCTGCCGGTGGCAAGCCGGCAGCCAATAATGCCGGAATCGTGATCAATCCGCCACCGCCGGCAATCGCATCGATAAATCCGGCTATTCCTGCCAACAAAAAAAGAATCGCATAAATATCCAAGCCGATGTCCATTTTTTCTCCTCTATTTATTGTGCAAACCACTGCTGTTTATCAGGGGAATCCAATAATTGCTGACACAAAAAAGGTAATTGTGGCGGTTTCTTCGGTGAACTTGGTGCAATTGCAGAACGCGGTTTAAACCACGACATCAACTCTTCGCCACAACCATCTCCGGCAGGAATTGGCGCCTGCTCTTCACAATATTGCGCACCTTTTGGACAATGTAAACGCACGTGGAAATGTGCATCGTGCCCGAACCACGGACGTAATTTTCTTAACCAACTACGATCACCTTTAATCGTTTGACATAGTTTCAATTTAATCGCCGGATTAACAAAAATTCTTGCCACTTTATTATCTTGTGCTGCCAAACGAATTAATTCAGTCTGATTGGGCGTCCAAACACGCTCATCTACCCGTTGCGCTTTGCGATCCACCATTAAAATAGCTGTCGGGTTTAAGGCCTGCTTTGCGCTCATTGCCCCCATTTTTAACCAAATATCAGCATCCAATCCCATTTGATGGCTAGCGTGCCCGCTAGCGAAACGACCACCGGCAGGCATTGCAATATCACCGACCAACATTGTCGGCAAACCTGCATTTTTAACCTTTTGCCCCAAACGTTGCAGATAACTCAACATTTCCGGATGCCCGAAAAAACGCAATTTTTGCGATCGGATCACTTGATAGCCGTTCCCTTGTAAAGGCAACGCTTGTGCACCAATAATGCAACCATTGCTGTAACTACCAATCGGCAACGGCTCTCCGGCAATCGGGCGTTTAATTTTCTGCCATTCTGTTTCTGCTAAACCAACATTCATCAAACTAAAAACAACACAGAGCGCTAAAACAATTCGCTGACTAAGCTTCATTTTTTAATCCACATTGTCCTTGATAACGTAATAAATGATCCATTAACACGATCGCTACCATTGCCTCTGCAATCGGCACTGCACGAATACCGACACAAGGATCGTGTCTGCCTTTAGTGACCACCTCAACGGCTTGATTCTGCAAATCCACACTGCGTCCCGGAATTGTGATGCTGGAAGTCGGCTTCAATGCAATAGTTGCCACTATCGGTTGACCTGAGCTGATTCCGCCTAAAATGCCGCCGGCGTGGTTGGAACAAAAACCTTGCGGTGTCATTTCATCACGATGTTGGCTACCACGCTGCGTTACTACCGCAAAGCCATCGCCGATTTCTACACCTTTAACCGCATTAATGCCCATTAAGGCGTGTGCCAAATCAGCATCCAAACGATCAAAAACCGGTTCGCCTAATCCAACCGGAACATTTTCCGCGACAACCGTCAATTTTGCGCCAATAGAATCACCGGCTTTCTTTAATTCTCGGATTAATGCATCAAATTTTTCAATTGTTGCCTCATCCGGACAGAAAAATGGATTACTGTTAACAAAATCCCAATCAATTTTCTCTAATGGTTGCACCGGCACTTGGATATCACCAATTTGAGATAGAAATGCACGAATTTTGATGCCGAAATGCTGCGCAAGATATTTTTTAGCAATCCCTCCGGCTGCAACACGAATTGCCGTTTCCCGTGCGGAAGAACGCCCGCCGCCACGATAATCTCTAATGCCGTATTTCTGTTGATAGGTGTAATCAGCGTGTCCGGGACGGAAACGATCTTTGATCTCACTATAATCTTTAGAGCGTTGATCGCTGTTCTTGATCAATAAACCGATACTTGTTCCTGTTGTTTTTCCTTCAAATACACCTGATAAAATCTGCACTTCATCATCTTCCCGACGTGGCGTGGTATAGCGTGATGTGCCCGGTTTACGGCGATCCAAATCCGGTTGAAGATCTGCTTCACTCAATTCCAATCCCGGCGGAACACCGTCTACAATGCCGCCTAATGCAATACCGTGCGACTCACCAAACGTCGTTACTTTAAATAGTTGTCCAATACTATTGCCTGCCATATTCGCTTCCTCTTTCTAATACTTTATTGTGTTAATTTATTTTCTGTCGATGTCGCCACTTTCATTTCTTCTCCGCTTTGTTGATTTTTGATAAAAACATCCAGCTGGTTAAAGGCGATTTCAATATTATTTTCCGCAAATAATTGATTAATTCTGCGGTTCAGAAAATCTGTTGTCGGCAATCTGTCCGACAAATCTCCTACATAAACCCGTAATTCGTGATCCAACGTACTGGCACCGAAAGTCAGAAAATAGGCTCTTGGCTCCGGTTCTCTCAACACTTTTTCACAATCCATCGCCGCTTGTAACAGCAATCTTTTGGTTAATTCCAGATCTGAACCATAAGCAACCCCGACCGTAATCACCAAACGCGTGATCGTGTTGGATAATGCCCAGTTTGTCAAACGTTCCGTTACAAATGCCTTATTCGGAACGATAACCTCTTTACCGTCATAATCGACCAATGTGGTTGCACGAATACGAATTTTGGAAACCGTACCCGAATATTCACCGATAGTAATGGTATCGCCGATGCGCACCGGACGTTCAAACAGGATAATAATACCGGAAACAAAATTTGCAAAAATTTCCTGCAAACCGAAACCAAGACCAACAGATAATGCCGCAAATAACCACTGCAATTTCGACCACGACATCCCCAGTGTTGAAAATGCCCAAGCCGCGCCGATTGCCACAATAAAATAGGTTAATAACGTTGTAATGGTGTAAGGAGCGCCTTGTGAAAATTTAATTCTTGAAAAAACAAACACTTCCAATAAACCGGCAATATTTCTGACTAACACATAAGTGACTAATAGAATGAAAATTGCCAGTAGCATATTTAGTAAGGTGATGGATTCCACTACCGTGCCGGTTTCAGTGGTAACTGTCTGTTGCCATAAAGTAATGCTTTCCAAATGATACGCCACTGTTAATAAATCCGACCATACAATATAGTAGAAACCGACTAACACCGCCCATAATGCCCATTCAGCAATACGCGCCACCTGTTGTTTAACCTGACTCAATGCCAATTCGGAATCTTTAGTATCAATCACAATCTCTTCCGAGCGGCCACTTTCACTTTTATTTTGGTTTTTCTCCCGCTGTTCTTTTAAGCGTTTATACGCCAAACGTCTTGCTGATACCGCTAATGTGCGATCGGTAATCTGTTTGATTAATACCCATAAAACAGTGACCAGATAACTGGCAATAAAATGTGTAATAAGATTTAAAGCGGTGTAGTAATAGCCGACCACGATCAACACGATCAACGCTATCGGAATGAACAACAGCAATACACGAATCACTTTCAACAATACCGGCCCAACGTGTTGATAACCGCCATCATTTTCTTGTGTCGCCTCATATTTTCTGACTGCATACCCGAAACGAGGTGCAATAATCAAAACGCAGAAAATCAATGCCGAAATGGTAATAACTTCACCGATAACATCATTGGTCAACGGCGTATTGCTCATATCGCTAATCAAGGTGGTATTAATTAAGAAAATAATTGCCCAAATTGAACGTTTTAATACCGCTAAAAATAGCTTGCCGCTCTCTTTTGCCAAACCAAAATGACGATAAACCAGACCATTCGGCTTCAATAGCTCAATTAAGAAAGAAAATAGCCACCAATAGCCTGCCATTTTTAAGGTCCACGGCCACGCTAAAATAGGATCAGCAATGGTGAAATGCCCCACCAACACAAAAATAATTAAAAACATCAATGGGTAAGGCACGACTAATATTGCGGTTAACAGAATGGCTAACGGCGTATGCCATTGGCTATCTGCATTTAAGGAACCGACTTGAGAATTGATCTTTGCCAACCAAGATTGCAATTTTGCTTTTTGAGAATAAATCAAAGCTGCGACTAGTGATAAAAACAGAACAAAGCCCAACATCGGAATAAGATTGCGACTGAAATGACGTGTATCGATCGCATTACTGATATTCTTTAACTGCGTCAATGCCAATTTTGGAAATGACACCATCCAATCCCAATCGATGGGATTATTACTCTTCACCCAGAAACTCTGCTGTTGTAATTTTTGTTGCAAATCATCGCTGATCAATCTGACCTGCTGCTGATTCAACTCAATAGTAATCGCTAAATTTAACTGTGCATTCAATAATTTAAGAATATCTGAATAAATTTTCTTCCGCTCAGATAATACCGAAATTAAAGTGCTTTTTTCAGAATCACTCAAACCGGAGGCGTGAGGTAACTTGGCGATATACTCTTCCGGAGCATAAATTGCATCTCTTGCTTGTGTTAAATCGAAAATCTGCACGCGCAGATCGGCAATGCGTTTTCCCAAGCCTTCAATCGTTTGATCTGTCGGTAAATTCTGTTTTTGCTGATTGATGATACGAGATAAAACCAACGTTCCCTGCAAAGCACTAATCTGTTCATCAATGCTTCGTTGTGTTTGCGTTAAGTTATCCAACACATTTTTAATGCGTAAACTCTCTTGCGACAATTGGTTAGAAGTTTGCGTTTCATTCAATAACTGCTGGCTCAATTGTGTATTCTGATTTAACTCATTCTGAATCAGCGGATTAACATTTTCATCCTTTGTCTGTTGCGATTTCTCTAATTGTGCCAACTGTTTTTTAGAGGCATCCAAACGTTTGCTATTCAGTACGGATTGCAACGCCTGCTGTTCACTTTTCGCCTGCTGCAAATAGTAAGTTTTTTGATCGCGCTGTAACTCATACCAAGAGTTCAGGGTAGAACTCTCTTTCAATAAGGTTTGATTGTAGTCATTCTGTGCTTCAATCAATGCCAACTCAATTTGATATTTATTCACCAAGATTGGATCGAGCTGACTATCCGTTAACGATTTATTGATCGCCTGTGTTTTTGCCAAATTATCACTTAATATCGATTGAATACGATCCGGCAATGTCTGTTGATTTACCAATTTAGAGGCAATCTCATTCAGCGCAGTTTGCAACTCATCTACTTTTTGGAAAGAGGCTTCCATTCTTTTTTGCAGATTATCTTCCGACAATTTTGCCAGATCATCAGTATTGACGGCATTATTCGAATTGGTTTTAAGTTTTTGCAATTCTGACTGTAACTTAGGAATTTCTATTGTTGCCGTTTTAATCTGACTGTTCAGCTCGTTTGTCTGTTTTTTCTGTTCATCCAACTGTTTTAATAAATCCAAACTGTCATCCAGTGCCGTCAGTAATTGCTGCTGTGTGGCATCATTACTGTTAGGATTTGCTTTTTGCGCTGTAATTTGTGCCTGAATGTCGCTTGCGGAAGGAATTTGAGCCTGCGCATTAATACCGACCAATAAAGCCGCCCAAAACAGCACGAAAAACAGAATACGTTTGCTCATATCATTCCTCTGAATTTTGTAAAAATAACGATAATTGTTGTGACAATAAATGTCGGGAAACTTTAATGCCTAACGCCGACCGCATAATTTTTTCAAACGGATAATAGGCGATAGGTTGCTTAAATTTTTCTAGTTTTTCCCGTAATGCGACTTGAACAGCGTTCACTTTATCAAAACTAAAGCCATTCGCAAAATCAATCACTGCAACCGGACGCTGCCCATAGATTTGATCTTCAATCGGTAAGACAAAAACCTGTTTTACATCAGGTTGTTGCAAAATAATAGCCTCAATCTCTTCCGGTTGAATATTTTCTCCGCCGGAAATAAACATATTATCAATCCGCCCTTGAATAAATAACTCTTTCGTATTCGCTGCTTGATAACCTTTATCTCGTGTGGCAAACCAACCTTCTTGATTTAATAAGGTTTTTATTTCGCCATTTTTCTGCCAATAACCTAACGCCAGTGTTTGACCTCTCACCCAGATTTCACCGTCAACTAATCGATATTCCCGTAACGGTAAAAGATAACCGACACCGGCACTGACATCACTTTTTTTCGCAAATACGGTCGATGCGGCTTCTGTCATTCCATAGCCGGAATAACAGTGAATACCAGCGCGTATCGCTTGCTGAGTTAATGCCACCGGAATATGTGCCCCACCCAATAAAATGTGACTTAAACGAAAGGATGAAATTTTATTTTCCTGTAAAAAATAAAGAAAGTGCTGTAACTGTGTCGGCACTAAAGCGCTGTGAGTAACCTGTAATAAATTCTGGTAGATATTGTCACCAACACAACGTAAACAACAACCATTTTGCAACCAACGCCAAACTATGCCTTGCCCGGAAACGTGAAACAGCGGTAATGCCAGCAACCATTCACTGTTTTCATCAATCTGCAATAATGGTGAAATACCTTCGGCACTGGCCAAATGCTGAGATAGAGTATGCACGACCGCTTTCGGCAGCCCGGTCGAACCGGAAGTTAACGTGAAAGTCAGTGGGCATTGTGTCATCCATTGTTGGCTCACATTATCCGCTAAACCAAAACCAAGCCGTTGCAACTTACCTACTTCGACGCCATTCAACTGCGTGCAATCCAACAGGTAATCCATATTGCACTGCTCACAAATTTGTTTGATTTTTTCTGCCGGAAACATCGGGTTAATCACCAACACACGACATTGCAAACGTAATGCCACTAAATAGGCAATGACTAATGCAGGTTGATAACGTCCGATCAAAGCAACGCCTTTCCCTGAACTCACGCCTTCTGCTTGCCAGACATCTGCCCATTGTTCAATTATTTGATGTAAATCTCGCCACGTTAAATCGCGTTCAACAATAGAAAAGCGGGTTTTATTCCCGCTTTTAATTTGCTGTTTTAATTTAAATTTTAATGCAATTTCTGCTGGTTTTAACTCGGCATATTGTTGCCATAACATCAAATTGTTTCCTCTTCAATATGTGGCGATGTAAACTGAAATGCCACTAATTGTACTAAATGCTCAGGCACATACATTGCGCGCATCACAGACTCCAACATATTTAATTTTCTAGCCGTATTATTATTTGTTGCCACCCAAAACGGTGATTTTGGAATTTGTTTCGGATTGACGCTACTACCGGAAGCCTCAATTTCCGCCACTTCCAAAGAAAAGTAAACTCTTGAACGACCTTGGCTCACTTCTGTTGCACTCGAAAAGCCTTCTGGATTAGCACGGTAAAGCATACTTAAAATCATTAAAAAACGATTAACCTGTTTATCTTCGTGCAGAAATTCTGCGGAACTGATGAGTTTTTGAATTTGTCGATTAGTGTGCTCAATTACCTCTTTGCTCGGCTGTTTCGGTAATACAAGCGGTTGCTCTGAAGTGGTCAGACTGAACTCTTTTTCGGTAACCGCTCCACTTTCAGCACGGCTGTGATTACTCTGATTACTCGCCTCCGCAACATTTGACGTAATAGGCTCTTTTTTGATTTGTTGAACTTGAGGGAAATTCAATAATCTGCGCAAAATTGTAGAGGCATCTTCACCGATTGCTTGCGTGTTACTGGCAATATATTGGTAAAGTTCGTCATCAATACTAATCGTTTTCATCATTTCCTCCAAGTGCTGCTAAATGGTCGTTATTATACGTCATAACAAGGCAAAGCCGAAAATAAAATCCGCATTATGTCTAATTTATCAACCATTTTTTCACAACTGATTAAAACTTGATCCTTATTAAGAAA
>SKEB01001007.1_pt1 | contig 14532 bp, 8 predicted proteins | sample 4826561 | NCBI WGS metagenome assembly SKEB01 (sample SAMN11008820, study PRJNA524170) | human gut metagenome | biome: Human fecal sample; material: Feces; isolation source: fecal sample from pouch patient p17 | host: Homo sapiens | place: Israel: Tel-Aviv | collected 2016-03-29
CTTTAGTTATTCCTATTTCTTTCGCCCAATCGGGTACATTTTCATTATTTTTATATGTTTTCTTATAACTGGAATAATTTTTTTCTTTATCTCCAGACCACGACTTCTGGCTATAAGAGGCATAGTACCCTCCATTACTCATAGCTCTTGTCCCGAAGGAAAAGGAGCTTTCCGCATCCTCTTTAGGCGTCAGCCATTTCAATGCGCCCTCTGGAAGTTCATCGAGAAAAGAGCTCTTAATGTTGTATCTTGGAAGACCGTGAAGAAGTCTTTGGGAAGCATAAGTTAAATAAAGCTTCTTACGTGCGCGGGTGATCGCAACGTACATCAATCTTCTTTCTTCCTGAAGCTCTTTCGGCTCATTAAGACATTTGTCATGAGGAAAGAGTCCGTTTTCTAACCCGGTGATAAAAACATTATTAAATTCAAGCCCTTTTGAAGCATGGATGGTCATTAATTGAACAGCTTCTTCACCTGCTTTAGCTTGGTTGTCCCCGGCTTCGAGGGTTGCCTGAGAAAGAAATAAGGTCAAAGGACTAAGATTATCTGAAGTTTCCGTAGAGTCCCCATCAAAACCTTCTTGACTTAAAAAAGCAGCTGCCGAAGAAGTCAGCTCTTCCAAGTTCTCTAATCGTTCAGCTCCATTCTCATCACTCTCATAGAGAGCTTTTAAGCCGCTTCGCTGCACACTGTAGTTAATGAGAGAAGTTAGAGGAAGGGAGAATTTTTTTGATCGAATATCGTTGATGATATCTGTGAAGACTCTTACTTTGTTTGCAGACGCTCCAGTCAAAAATTGGGTTGCTTCAAAAAGAGAAACCTGATTTTCTCTTGCTAAATCTATAAGATTCTCAACTGTTTTTGCTCCGATTCCTCGAGCCGGTACGTTGACCACTCTCATGAAAGCAGAATCGTCAGAAGTATTTTCTGCAAGTCTCAGATAAGCCAAAGCATTTTTAATTTCTGCTCGATCAAAAAAGCGTAATCCTCCGTAGACAGTATACTTTACCCCTCGTTTTGTTAACTCTGTCTCTAATGCGCGCGACTGTGCATTGGAACGATATAGTATTGCTATTTCTCTAAGATCTTCACCGTTTCTAATGAAATCTTTGATGTTGTCAACAACAAACGCAGCCTCTTCGGCTTCATCTCCCGCGTTAAAGACTCGAATAAGCTCTCCTTTGCCAGCTTGAGTCCAAAGATTCTTCCCGAGGCGGTCGTTATTGTTTGAAATAAGAAAGTTGGCAGCGTCTAGAATGTTGCCTTGAGAACGATAATTTTGTTCCAACCGTATAGGTTCTCCGATCTGAAAGTCTCTAATGAAATCTTTCATATTTCCAACATTAGCACCACGGAAAGCATAAATCGATTGATCATCATCGCCTACTGCGAATACCGCATTTGGTTTCCTGCCTTGTTCGCCATGACCAGCAAGAAGCTTGAGAAATTTGTATTGAAGTCTATTGGTGTCCTGGAACTCATCAACTAAAATAAACTTAAAGCGGTCTTGATAATGCTGGCGGATTGGCTCGTTATTTAAAAGCATCTCATAGGTACGCAGAATCAGTTCACCGAAGTCAACTGCACCTTCCCTATTCAATACAGCTTCATAAATTTCATAAACCTGGAGCAGATCTCGTTCTCCAAACCCATAAGGCTTGACATCCTTAGCGCGAATCCCCTCTTCTTTTTGTTTATTAATATAATTTTGTATTTTTTTGGCAGGAAGAACTTCGTCGTTAATATTATTTGCCTTCATGATTCTCTTTATAGCGCCGAGCTGATCGCTCATATCTAAAATGGCAAATGCGGGAGGTAGTCCGGCAGCTTCGTGATGAAGCCGAAGCATGCGATTGCATAAGCCATGAAAAGTTCCAACCCACATAGCCCTTGTATTTAGCGGCATCTTGGCTTGCAGACGTGTCATCATTTCACGGGCTGCCTTATTTGTGAAAGTAACAGCAAATAATTCTGAAGGACTGCATAGACGGTTTTCCAATAGAAATGCAATTCTTGAAATAAGAACGCTTGTCTTGCCGGAGCCGGCTCCTGCCAGAATAAGAGAGGATACTTCAGGCAATGTTACGGCTGCCTTTTGCTGCTCATTTAAATTTGCTATTAAGTTGCTAGACATCTTTTCTTCCCAATTTTCGAGATGTGAAGTCTAATCAGAAATTCTTATTTGAGCCATAACTTCAAGTAACAGTTCGGCCTGGAACATTATTTCTTTTGATATTTTTTGCGATTTCTGATGTCCGCAAGTGTAATTTTCTGTTTTGAGGCCTCAGGCCATGACACAACCACACCAACCACATTAAATGAACACGGGAACTAGAAAAATACTCTACTCTCCAACCTTATAATTAAAGAATTTTCTAATAGCTCATTCAAATCTGAGAAGATATGCGCGAAACTTACGAACCATCAGAAGTTGAGACCACTCAACAAGCTCACTGGCGTGCAAAAGATGTCTACCGTGCCGTAGAGCATGCATTAGATGCAAGTGGCAAAGAAAAACCCAAATTCTATGTCTGCTCTATGCTCCCATACCCAAGCGGCAAGCTTCACATGGGACACGTCAGAAATTACACTCTTAATGACGTCATGTACCGATACCTCCGTATGAAAGGGATGAACGTCATGACTCCTATGGGATGGGACTCTTTTGGACTACCGGCAGAAAATGCCGCTATTAATAAGAAAGTCGCTCCCGCTGAGTGGACATACAAGAACATCGCCGACATGAAAAGCCAAATGGAACCTTTAGGTCTGGCTTTCGATTGGTCTCGGGAAGTAACTACCTGCAAACCGGATTACTACCGTTGGAACCAGTGGATGTTCTTGAAAATGCTTGAAAAAGGCATTGCTTACCGTAAAACTCAGGTCGTCAATTGGGATCCTGTAGATCAGACGGTTCTTGCAAATGAGCAGGTCATCGATGGCAAAGGGTGGCGCAGCGGAGCCCCAGTTGAAAAACGAGAAATTCCAGGTTATTACCTTGGAATTACCCAGTATGCTGAAGAACTTTTAGAAGATTTGAAACTTCTTAATGGGTGGCCCGAACAAGTTCGCCGAATGCAGGAACATTGGATTGGAAAATCCTATGGTCTAAATTTTGGCTTTCCATACCAAATCGATGGCGAAGACAAGCTGCTCAAAGTTTACACAACCAGACCGGATACCATAATGGGAGTAACCTTTGTAGCGGTTGCTGCAGAGCACCCTCTCGCACTTCGTCTAGCTCAGGACAACCCAGCAGTTGACGCTTTTATCAAAGAATGTCAAAAGGGGTCTGTATCTGAAGCAGATATGGCTACGATGGAAAAGAAAGGCGTTCCTACAGGTTTCTTTGTCAAACATCCCCTCACTGGAGAAGACGTAGAAGTTTGGGTCGGAAACTATGTTTTGATGTCTTACGGTGAGGGTGCTGTAATGGGTGTCCCTTCTCATGATGAAAGAGACTTCGCCTTCGCTCTCAAATACGGCCTTCCTATTAAACAAGTTATCGGTAAAGAAGGTCTTGAATTCGATAAGACACAATGGCACGATTGGTATGCTGATAAAGAAAATACATTCTGTGTTAATTCCGGCAAATACAATGGATTGAACTTTGAACAAGCCCGGGAAGCAGTAGCGGCTGATCTTAAAGAACTCGGCCTCGGCGATCTTCAAGTTCAATATCGTTTAAGAGACTGGGGCATTTCCCGACAAAGATATTGGGGCACCCCTATTCCTATCGTCCACTGCCCTCATTGCGGACCTGTTCCTGTTCCGGAAAAAGACCTCCCCGTCATACTTCCTGAAAACTTAATTCCGGATGGTTCTGGAAATCCACTTAACAAAGACGAACAATTCTTAAACTGTAAATGTCCAAAATGTGGAGCTCCCGCAAAAAGAGAAACAGACACTATGGACACTTTCGTGGACTCCAGCTGGTACTACATGCGCTACTGCTCACCTGATTGCGAGTCTGCTATGGTTGATAAGCGCAATGATTACTGGATGCCGATGGATCAATACATTGGCGGCATCGAACATGCAGTGCTTCATTTGCTTTATGCACGTTTTTGGACCAAAGTTATGCGCGATCTTGGCTTGGTCAATTTCGATGAACCCTTCAAAAAACTCTTTACACAGGGCATGCTGACGGCTGAGTGCTACTACCGCGAGCTGCCTGACGGAGGAAAACGCTGGTTCTACCCTAATGAATTAGATATTGAGTATGACGCTAAAGGCAAGCCCGTTCGAATTACTTGTAAAGAAGACGGTCTTCCGGTCAAAAGCGGCGGAATTGAAAAAATGTCTAAATCAAAGAACAACGTGGTGGAACCTTCTGTCATTATTGGTAAATATGGTGCCGATACAGCTCGAGCTTTCGTAATGTTTGCTGGGCCACCTGATCAGAGTGCAGCTTGGAGTGATTCCGGAGCTGAAGGCACATTCCGCTTCCTAAAACGTCTGTGGGCATTTGGTTTCAAGAACGGGAGCATCATTCGTGAAAACGTTAGCATAGTTGGAAATGCTTTGTCACATGAAGACAAAGAAGTCAGAAAAGAAGTCTACACAGCCCTTAAACAAGCCACATATGACTTGGATCGTATGCAGTACAACACTGTTGTCTCTGCGGCTATGAAGATGCTCAATTCTTTGGATTCGTTGAAGAACAAGGAAGCCTCGGGAACGAAGGCAGTTATCAATGAAGGATTCTCTATTCTGCTTCGTACTCTGTATCCCATCGCTCCTCACATTTGCGCGCAATTGTTTGAAGACCTTGGATATGAGGAAAGAGTTGGAAGTTCGATTTTGGATGCTGACTGGCCGGAAGTTGATAACTCCGCGTTGGTCTCGGATGAAGTTAAGTTCATGATCCAAATCAATGGAAAGTTAAGAGGTCAATTCACTGTACCGCTTGACGCAGGTACAGAGGAAATTAAGAAAGCAGCGTTAGCTAATCCGGATGCAGTTCGTTTCATAAACGGCAAAGAGCCGAAGAAGATAATTGTGGTTCCAAAGAAACTTGTTAACATTGTTGTTTAATTAATTACGGAGAGGCAGAAGTTTTTTCTGCCTCTTACCTAAAGCGGAAAACTCATGAGTTTTAAAAACACCGGTGTTGTATCCCGACGTTCTTTTGTTGCTTTCTCTGCTCTTCTTCTCACAGGATGCGGTTGGCACCTGAGAGGCGTGCAGGATGTTCCCTTGGAAAGCATGTGCATAGACTTAGGGCCTAACTCAGCAATCGGCGCAATGATTAAGCGCAATCTGCGGGCTAGGACAGACGTGAAAATCGTAGATAATAAAGAAGAGGCTGAGGCTATCTTCAGACTTCTCTCTCTTAATCGCGGCTCCTCTATCTTGGCATACAACTCAGAAGGTCAAGCCAGAATCTACAGCCTTATTTTGTCAGCAAGGTTTACTGTTAGTCTGCAAAATGGAGCAGAAGTTATTCCTCCTACGACAGTTTCTACATCAAGAGAAATGACTTGGGATGAACGTGATTACAACGGACGGGCTCAAGAAGAACAACTTCTTTATCAAGAGATGGAAAACAATATTATTCATTTAATTGTTAATAGACTCTCTCATCTCACACCTGAACAGGTTGAACAAGCTAAAAAAGTCGATGGCTAATTTCACATGTGAACCTCGCCTCAGCCCCTTAACCATAATTGTCGGAGAAGAAGATCTAATTGCTATCGAGTCTCAGGACAAAATCAGGGCTGAAGCTAAAAGACAAGGCTTTACCGAAAGAGTCAGTTTTAACTTCGACGGCAACTCCGATTATTCCCCTCTTCTTCAATCCATAGGGGATATGTCTTTATTCGGAGAAAAAAAACTCATTGAAATCAGGCTTACAACTGGAAATCCAGGGCTTAAGAAAGGTCCAGCAGCCATGGAAGCACTTGCAGAAGCTGTAGGAGATAGCCTTATCGCAATTATTTCTCTGCCCGGTGCTTTATACGAATATCAGAAAAAAGCCTGGTTTAAGAAAATTTCTACAAGCGCAACAATCATCAATGCTGAATTAATTTCTCGCCAACACCTGCCAAGCTGGATACGCAAAAGAGCATCTCTTAATGGGCAAAACCTTTCAGAAGAAGCTGCTCAATTTCTTGCAGATTCAACTGAAGGAAATCTTTTAGCTTGTGCTCAAGAAATTAATAAACTTGCGCTTCTCCGTCCTCCCGGATTTGTCGAGCTTAAAGATCTGATTGAAGCTGTCTCCGATGTCTCCCGGTTTAACCCGCAAGATCTGGCTGACTCTATCCTCGAAGGTAATATATACCGAGTCTCAAGAATTATTGACGGACTTAAAGGAGAAAACGTCCCTTTTCCGTCTTTCTTATGGATGCTGAACGACGACATCAGAAATTTAATTTTATTAAACCAAGGAAGTCCACTAGTCTTACGTGGCCTTCCTTCCCGCAAAGCCATGCTTACAAACCTTGCTAAACGAGTCTCCTTAAGTACTTTAGAAAAAGTTGCGCACCGTTACAACAACGTAGAAAAAATGTCTAAGGGTGTTAAGGTACTTCAGTCTCAGGGCGATCCCTGGCAAGAATTAAAAGCGGCTGCCCTTTTACTATGCATTAGCAGGAAATAATCATGTCCTCCTCTATCAGCTCTGCGAATTCTGAATATATAAAAGCACTTGGAGAAAAAGCAAGAGAAGCCTCAACCATTTTGGCTAAAGCCTCTTCCCAAGTAAAAAACAGTACACTCAATACACTCGGGGAGTTATTGATTAAAAATGCCCGAGAAATCTACTTGGCAAATGAAAAAGATTTAATAGCGGGAAAAGAAAAAGGTCTTTCAGAAGCGTTTCTTGACAGATTAACCATCTCAGAGAAAGTTTTAAATCAAATGTGTTTGGGTTTAAAACAGATTGCCGGCTTAAATGACCCCATTGGAGAGATTTTAAATCTCAAGCCGCAGCCATCGGGAATTCAAGTTGGAAAAATGAGAGTGCCCCTTGGAGTTATTGGAATTATCTACGAGTCCCGCCCTAACGTTACAATTGATGCCGCTGCTTTATGTCTAAAAAGCGGTAACGCTGTCATCCTTCGAGGAGGCTCTGACGCGAAACACTCCAATGAGATTCTCGGAAAATGTATTCAAGAAGCTCTACGGCTTAATGGGTTGCCTATGGAATCCGTGCAAGTCATCACTAATCCAGATAGAGAACTCGTGGGAGCCCTTATCACAGCAAGGAAATATGTGGATGTGATTGTTCCCCGAGGAGGAAAAAGCCTGATTTCGCGATTGATGGAAGAAGCTACCGTCCCAATGATTAAACATCTGGACGGAATCTGTCATACATACGTTGATGACAGTGCTGATTTAGAATTGGCTTGGAAGGTTTGCGACAATGCGAAAACTCAGAGATATTCCCCTTGCAACGCAACTGAGACTCTACTGGTAAGCAAAAAGATCGCTCCGATTTTTCTTCCTAAAATGTGCTCCATTTATTTGGAAAAAAATGTTGAACTTCGCTGCGATCCTGAATCAAAAAAAATACTGAATGATTCAGGATTTGAAATGATTAAAGACGCAACGGAAGAAGATTGGTCTACAGAATACAACGCTCCAATTCTATCGATCAAAATTGTTGCCGATGTTGAGAAGGCCATTGAACACATCAATCGCTTCGGCTCCAAACATACTGATGCCATCATTACGAATAATCTTGAATCTAGCCAAAAATTTTTAAGAGAAGTCGACTCTTCCTCTGTCATGCTAAACACTTCTACGCGATTTGCTGATGGCTTTGAATATGGCTTAGGTGCGGAAATTGGCATCTCCAATGATAAATTACATGCAAGAGGCCCTGTAGGTTTAGAGGGACTAACCAGTCTCAAGTACATTGTTATCGGACACGGAGAGTTAAGAAAATGAGTGAAAAACTAAACAAATATTACGCCGTCGTTCCTCTGTCATTAGAAAGTTTATTCGAAGAAGAACTGAAAAAATTAGGCATTACCGAAACTAAATCAAAAAAAGCAGGTTGTTCTTTTAGAACCACAACACTAGGCATGATGAAAGCAAATCTTTGGACAAGATATGCTTCACGTATTCTATTGGAAGTTGGAGAACGCAATTACAAAACAGAGGATGACGTTTATAAGTTTGCATTTTCAATTCCTTGGGAAAACTACTTTACCGAAAAACAATCCATAAAGATTTCTCTTTCAGCAAGACACTGTCCTCTGAAAAGCATTAATTTTTTAACCCTCAGAGTCAAAGATGCAGTCTGTGATCGTTTCCGGGAAAGAGTCGGTGCACGACCTGACATAGAAAAACATAATCCGGACATTCAAATCTTTGTTTTTGTTGATGAACATAAAACAACCCTCTACTTAGATACTTCCGGAGAATCTCTTTTTAAGAGAGGTTGGAGAAAAGACAAAGGAGAAGCACCTCTAAAAGAAAACCTGGCAGCGGGTCTCATAGGGTTGTCCGGTTGGAGCCCCTCCCAACCTCTTTACGATCCTTTCTGCGGTTCAGGCACGATTATTATTGAAGCTGCAACTATTGCCATTAACATGGCACCGGGCATTACTCGTCGATTTGGTTTTGAAAAATTTAAGTTTTTCGACCCCGTCGTCTGGCAAAACCTCAAAACAGAAGCTCGAGAGGCCATTAATTGGAATGTCGATCTGAATCTTGCCGGCAGTGATATTTCAACTCAAATCATAGAAAAAGCCAATAAGAATGCGCAATTAGCCGGATTAACAAAGCTTTTGATTGAAGGTAAAATTAAGTTTTTCCCATGCGATGCTAGAGAAGCAAAGCCCATTTCTGCGACTCCGGGTCTGATTATTGCTAACCCGCCTTACGGTGAGCAATCTAACCCGAAATCTGCCTCTGTGGCATCCATGATGAAAAACGTTGCTGACAACCTCAAGCACAATTTTGAAAATTGGATTGTGTGGATGTTAACAAGCGATCTGAACTTGCCTCGTCAAATGAGACTGCAGGAATCTAGAAAAATAGTGATCTATAACGGATCACTAGAATGCAGATTCTTCCGCTTCTTGATGATTAAAGGATCAAATCGAAGAGAGTCTAAAGCAACGAAAACCTCATCTTCAAAGGAATAAAAATATGTCTGAAAAAGACTTCGATGTAGTACAAATGAGAACTGAGCTTCATGAAATTCCTGAATTAGGTTTCCATGAAGAGAAGACTTCCCAATATGTTGTCAACAAACTCAAAGAGCTAGGCCTCAACCCTCAAACTGGAATTGGAGGGACAGGAGTTGTCGCTTATATTGACGGCGCCGAACCGGGCCCAACAGTAATGGTAAGAGCAGACATGGATGCTCTTCCTTTTGTTATCGATAATAAACCTTGCTCTATTCATGCTTGCGGTCATGACTCTCATACAGCCATGCTTCTGGCTGTTGCGGCAAAACTCATCGGTAAAGTAAAGAAAGGCCGAGTTAAACTATTCTTCCAACCTGCTGAAGAAACTTTGCTTGGAGCGGTCAAGAGTATTGAAGACGGTGTTATTGATGACGTAGATGTAGCTTTTGGTGCGCACGTTCGTCCCATTCAGGATATTCCTGACGGCACAGTTTGTGCAGCAGTACGCCATACTTCCAGCACTTTCCTCGAAGTCGCCTTAAAAGGTAAAACAGCTCATGGAGCTCGCCCTCATCTTGGATGCAGCGTCGTCGAAGCAGCGGTTTTAGCCACCAATGCCGTAAATGCCATCTGGATGAATCCTGCTAAGGTCTGGTCGGCCAAAGTAACAGGCATCAATTGCAGCGGTTCTGCCTCTAACATCATTCCTGACACCGGCAAAATGATTTTAGATTGTCGTGCTCAAGACAACCCAACGATGAAAGAGATGCTGGAAAAAGTTGAACGAGCAATTGTCAATGCTAGTGCATCTGTTGGAGTTGAAGCCACTGTTAAGTATCCAGGCGGAGTAATTCCTGCTGCTGAATATGACGAAGAACTTGTAGCTGAAGCAGCAGAAGTTATTAAAGAGGTTTTAGGTCAAGATAAGTTGGCTAAAGATTGCGGAGGCGGCGGTGAAGACTTCCACTACTTCGTTCAAAAGAAACCTTCAATTCGCACAGCGTATATTGGAGTCGGAGCAGGGGTAACACCCGGTCTGCATGATCCTAAGATGGTAATGAATCCTGAATCTCTGAGAAACGGGGTTGCCGTCTTGGAGCAATTAGTTCTTCGACAGGTAGGTTAATCAACCTCATTCAATAAGTTCTTCAGGCGCTTATTGATCTAAAAGAGGCCGGATTTCCGGCCTCTTATGCGTTAAGAAATTAATTTATTACTTAGCGGCAGCCTTAGGTGCTTCGCCCCTAGGAATAATAACGCCTGTTGGCTGTTCAGAGGCATTACGTCCGGCAATTCTACCGAAGGTAACAATGTCAGCCATCGCATTGCCGCCTAAGCGGTTAGCACCGTGTACACCGCCTGTAACTTCACCAGCAGCGAACAAACCAGGAATTACGTTGCCCTTTGTATCTAAAACTTGAGCCTGAGAGTTAATTCTCAAACCGCCCATGGTATGGTGAACAGCAGGAGTTACCATTACAGCATAATATGGTGCTTGGTTAAGAGGTCTAGGCATATCAGCGCGGCCAAATTCGGTATCTTTTCCAGCCTTCTGATCTTTTCCGTACTTCTCAACAGTGGCTTGAAGCTGTTTGCCATCTACACCGATCTTCTGAGCGAGTTCATGAAGATCTTTTCCTTCGGTCACCATGCCGCCCTTAACATAGCTTTCGATGGCCTTGAGACTCTTTCTAACGTCGTTATCAAATACGAGGAAGCCAACCTTATCTTTCTGAGCAAGTTCGGCGGCAGAAACAACGTCACGTGTTTGAAGTTCGTTGATGAAACGTTTTCCATCCTTGTTAACAAGAATAGCACCGTTACCGCGAACAGCTTCAGTGATCATTTCACCCTTACCCGGTACAACTGTCGGGTGAGTTTGAATCTGTTTCATATCAACAGTAGCTGCACCAGCCTTTTCTCCTAAGACAATACCGTCGCCAGTTGCGCCAGCGTGGTTGGTAGTCGCAAAGCCTTTGAGTTTAGGATTCAACTTAACTACCATGTCCTGGTTTGCGGAGAAGCCTCCAGCTGCCAAAACAACTGCAGGAGCTAAGACCTCAAACTGTTTTTTACCCTTTGTGTACTTGACACCAACAACTTTTCCGTCTTTAACGATCAATTCATCGGCTCTAGCCATGGTACGGACATCGATGCCGCGATCCTTAGAGGCTTTTGCCAAAGTCTTAACAACATTAGCACCGACGAAGTCTCCCCCTGTTGGACGGTGAGCGCGTTTCTGAGATGCACCGGCCATCATGCCAACGTCTGTTAAGTCTCCTCCCAAGCCGTTAATAAAATCTACAGAACCGGAAGCATTATCAACGAGTGCATGAACTAAATCAGGGTTGTTTAAATACTTTCCACCCTTCATTGTGTCTTTGTAGTGAGATTCGATTGAATCCTTAATTCCGGCTTTTGCCTGCGGTTGTGTTTCTGCAGCATTTAAACCACCGGCTGCACGATTTGTGTTACCTCCCAAATAAGCCATCTTTTCAAGAACGATGACTTTCTTTCCTAAGTCATGAGCTGTTACAGCTGCGGAGAGACCAGCACCACCAGCACCGATAACGATAACATCGGCTTTATCTGCTGCAATTGCAGGAACCGCAAATACGGCAGACACGAGGGATGCTACAAGAATCTTTTTCATTGGAGTTCTCCTTAAATTTTACTCATTAGTAATTGGTTGCTTCATAAGCATTTGTCAGTTGAGACTGACTAGATGGAATTATAGTATTTTTACTAATCTTCTATATATTTTTGTTAGTTACCATTAAGCTAAAAGGATGTATTGTTCCAAATAAAAACTAGTGGGTATCAGTCTTTTTGACCTTTTAAATAATTTTTATGGATGTGTCTGCCGATAAAATATTTTTTGAACAGTGTGTTTTTTGCCACACTTAATTTACTATCCAGTCACCGATAAAAGAGGAAAAAAATCCTCCGTATTAGAAGGATTTTTTATTATTTCTCAGTTCAACTATTTGAGAACTGTTGGAAGCTTATAGTTATATTCTGACTTTAAGATTTCTAAGTTATAAAGTTTTTTCAAGGCATCGTAATATGCCAACTCTTCTCCCATAGAGTCGGCTTGAGCTAACTCATCCTTAATCCTTTGGAAGTCGTTGTCATCTTTTGGAGCGCTCTTACTTGACTCTACATAAGATATAACATAATCTTCATGATTCATTGCGCCGGTATATGCTGGTAACTCTTTAACCGGAATTGCCATTTCTGCAGAAATTAATCTTTGAGATTGTCCAAGAGAATTAATTCTGGAAACCGTAATAGTTTTTCCAAAACCTGCAAGATTAGATTTTGCTTGAAGCTCTTTGAGTTTTTCCTCACCGGCAGACCGAGCTAATTCAGAGGCTTCCGCCAAAACAAGAGAATCTTTAATTTCATCTTTAACTTCGCTTAAGGGCCTAATATGTTCAGGCGTCTCTTTAATCACTCGAGCAGAAACTATTGTGCTGCTGTTGACTTCAACGGCAGAAATGTTCCTCTTGTCAGCGATAGACTCAGGCATGAACAGTTCAGCTATTACCCTCTTATTGATGTCCGGAGAATTCAAGGATGGATCTAAGAATCCATTTTCTGTCAGACCAGGCGCCTTGTGAAGGATCAAACCAAATTTTTCCACCACAGGTGCCAAAGATTCACTTTGTTCATAAACCATGTTGGAAAAAGTATCTGCGTTCTCTGCAAAAACATTATGTCTTTGTTGATTTTGCCAAATCGCCAAAATTTCTGGTTCAACATCTTTAAACGGCTTTATCGATGCAGGATGCACATCAGTTACTTCAATAATGTGATAGCCGAATTCAGATTTGACAGGGCCGATAATATCACCTTTTTTAGCAGAGAAAACGGCCTTTTCAAATTCTGGAACCATCATTCCTTTTGTAAAGAAATCTAAATCACCGCCGTTTTTTGCACTGCCTGGATCTGCAGAATTTTCTTTAGCTACTTCAGCAAAGGATGCAGGATTAGCTTTAACCTCAGCATAAATTTTTTCTGCTTTAGCTTTTGCATCAGCATCAGCTTTCGCTTTGTCTGTCTCCTTATCATCCGCAACAATTAATATATGAGATGCCCGGCGACTTTCTTCCTGACCGAATTTATTTTTGTTCTGTTCATAATATTGTTTGAGAACCTCTTCTGAAGGTTCCTCTTGAACTTTGATTGTGTCAGGAGAAAAAACTACGTATTCAATATCCAATGTCTGGGGGACTCTGAACATTTCTTTGTTATCGTCATAGAACTTTTGAATCTGTTCTTCTGAAATCTTGACTTTGTTTTTAAAGGAGTCGGGAGAAAAAATTAATGTTCTAACTTGTCTTTCTTCTCTTAAAGCATCATTTAAAAATTCAGCTGTTTTAGAAGGAACTATCACAGTTCTTGCGACAGCATTGATAACAAGATCTTTTGCTAAATCTCTTCTGAGTTCATATACAAACTGTTGATCGCTCTTTCCTGTGGCAGCTAAATAATTCTGATAAAGCTCTGGACTAAATTTTCCATCTTTTTGAAAAGCATTTGCATGTTTAATGAAGTTTATAGCTTCTTGTTCAGAAATATTGATGAAATGATTCCGAAGCTGTGCATCAACAGCTTTTTCGGTTGTAAGGTTATACAAGATTGCCGCATTTGCCTCGGGAGAATCAAATAGAGAAGAATCGACCGTTCCTCCCTGCTGGACTCTAATTCTTTCAATATGATTACGTTTGGCGGCATCAAACTCTTCTGGCTGAATTCCCTTTCCGTCAACTTTAGCGATAGCGTTTGCATCAGGATTAAGACGGCTATATCCGTTGATTCCAATAAATACAAAAGCCGGGATGATTAGGATCATCGCTAAAAGCATTAACCATCTTTTTTGATTTCTAAAAGATTGGAACATCTAGTCCTCTTCCTTTCAGGTGCGTTAAAAAATTTTATTGATTATCCTCTATTTTGCGATTGTTAACCACGAAATAAGTCGAAATAGACGTTGGTCAAAAGCTTGAAAGCAACCCATTACTTTGTTTTTTTTAGATAGTTGTTGTTACTTTTCGAATAACTTTTTCAACATTAAATAATTCTTTGAAAGATAAGAAAAAATTTTTCTGCCCTAAAAAAAATTAAAAAATTTTTCTTTCTGGGCTTGCAAGTTTAAAAAAAGCCTGTACAATGCGTTTCTCTCTCGGAGCTACGAAAGCACCGTTGAGACAGAGAGGAGTGGTAGTTCAGTTGGTTAGAATATCGGCCTGTCACGCCGAGGGTCGCGGGTTCGAGTCCCGTCTACTCCGCCAGAATTCTCGTCCGAAGGTTTTGAACTTCGGACTTTTTTATTTTTCTCTTAACCAGCTCTGCCTGAAATATTGCATCCGTTAGAGTATCTATGGGAGGGCCTTCCTCCCCCCCATAGTTCGGGCTACAGTTCATCGTCATCGTATTCATC
>SKEB01001009.1_pt1 | contig 14529 bp, 5 predicted proteins | sample 4826561 | NCBI WGS metagenome assembly SKEB01 (sample SAMN11008820, study PRJNA524170) | human gut metagenome | biome: Human fecal sample; material: Feces; isolation source: fecal sample from pouch patient p17 | host: Homo sapiens | place: Israel: Tel-Aviv | collected 2016-03-29
TTAACCGAAAAAACTTTCCTTTATTCTTGAAGGAATGTGAATTTCGGTTTAACTTTGGGACACCAAAAGAGCAGTTAAAAATATTGCGAAAATGGTGTGAAATTTAGGGCTAATCTACTACAGCCCCTTTTTTAATCATTTCTGCTTTACTTCATTTAATGGAGTGTCTACAATCCGAAAAAATTTTATAGGGTAACAATTATTATGAAAAAACATATTCTTGCTTTAAGCATCTCATTCGCACTTGCAAGCAACGCATTTGGCGCACAGATGCCGGAAAAGCTCATTATTTTTGGAGACAGTTTAAGCGATAATGGAAATATCCTTCGGTTCACTCTTAATCAAGAGAATGTCTATAACGAATATTTAGCCAATTATTTTGGTTATAGCTCTCCTCGACACGATGGAAATTTTTTAACCAAAAGAAATCAAGATGGGCCTAATTACGCATTAGGCGGAGCTGTTGCTAATGATTATCTTGGTGGATTGCAGGGGGCTTTATCGCCAAAATTAAGTGATGAAATCAATAATTACTTAAGAAGTCGTCGCAATACTCAAAATCAAGATTATAAATATATTTTTTGGATTGGCGGTAATGATCTGCGCTTAGCCGATGATGATATTAATTTAGGCGATCCTAATATTTCGACAGATCAAAGCCAAAACAAAAAAATTCAAGGTAGTATTGGAGCCGTAGAAACACAATTAAAAAAATTATTGGTCAAAGGGAATGCTAAGTTTGTAATTGTGCCAAATGCACCAAATATTGCGAACACTCCGAATTTCACTAATAATTTTCTTTCTGATGGGCGCATTTACTTTAACGGTTGGAAATCATTGCTTGGTGGGCGCAAATTTCTTGGTTTCGGTGGGATCAATAAAAATGACGTTATCCGTTTTTTAGATGATCAAAATAATCACGGTCGCCCGGCAAAAGACGTTATTTACGATGCTTTTGAATTTGTTTTGCGTAAGCATTATAACATCCCTCAAGGTAAGCCATTAACTAGTGCCGCCTTTCAAGAATTGCAACAATGGAAAAGACAATTTGAGCGCGTATATAAAGCAGAAACGTCTTTGGTAAATACATTTAATCAAGGTGTTGATAAAGTAATAGAAAACTTAAAAGCTCAACATCCTGATGTTACTTTCATCCGCCCAAATATCCAATTATTGCTAGATGAGGTAATGTCTCACTATACTGAATTTGGCTTTAATAATGTTTCCGGTTCTGCGGCAAATCCTTTTACCAGTGCAGTAGTTGGTTGGGGAGCTGGAAAAGGGCGTGTTGCAGCTTTTGAACCAATAGACGGGCAAAAAGGTGTCAAAGATAAAAATTATCTTTGGGGGAAAGGTTACCAATTCGTTTTTGCTGATCAATTCCATCCTTCACCAAAAACACATCGTATGATCGCAGATTATATTATGTCGTTACTAGAATCTGAGAGTGGAGATCCAACTGATTTAACAGTAAGACGTGTAAGCACCACACCATTTAATAGCACAGCTAATAATATTTACCATTCTGCTGAAAGCGATGGTGTTTTCCATGTTGATATGCATAGTAATGATATTAACAAATCAAACCTCAATATTTTTAATGACGGTCGCGCTTTATTCGCCAGTAATGGTGGCAAGATCCAATTGACAAATACCAATATCACTTCTCAAGGGCGTTTAGGTGGAATTATCAATGCAGAATTAGGGGGTAAAATTTATCTTACTAATGGTCATATTGATATATATCGTACTAACCCTTATGTTGCTCCATTCGGTGTAATGGTTAACGGACAAAGTTCAGAAGTTGAATTAAATAAAATCAAGTTGAATACCTTTGGTAAGGAAACGACTGCAATAACAGTTGGTAATAAAGCAACTTTACGCTTACAAGACAGCCAAGTAAAAACCAATGGTATCGGTGCAAATGTTTTGAACTTATGGGATAGCACCGCAACAATCATCAATTCAACACTGAATACAGAAAGTGAAAAAGCGAGTGGTGTTCGTGTGTTTGCAAACGATCAGCAACGCCGCGTTTCAACCTTAGCAATGAATGGCTCAACCATCACTGCCACAACCTATTATGCGATCAAAGTGGCTGAAAACGGCACTAGAAATGCTGCCATTTTAAATGCCGTACTTGATAATTCAACTATCAATGGTGGTATTTTTACAGCGAACCAATCGTCTAATCCATTCCAACATTCTCAATCTCATTTTGTCTTGAGCAACAATAGTCTTTGGAATATGACCAAAGATTCAAATGTTACTTCAATGAATTTGAGAGATTCCACATTGGATTTATCTCAATCTGCGGAAAATTGGCAAGCGAAAACCTTAAATGTGAATGATTCATTTGCGGCACAAAATGCCACAATTCGTTTAGGTACAGATTTGTATGATGACAGCAGTGCAACAGATAAAATTCAAATTCACGGTAATTCTTTATTAAATGCCGCACTTTATATTGAAAACCGCGCACGTTCTCGCGGTGCGGAAACCAAAGCCGGCATTAAAATTATCGATCTGAACCCAAATAAAGAAAATGGCGGCTCGCTGTATCTGGCAAAAGATGTCACTGCCGGTTTATATCAGTATATGTTGACGCACGGTGGAATCGGCGCGGATGATCAATCCGACTGGTATTTAACCTCTTCTTACATCAAACAAGATGACAAGGTTATTCCTGTGGTGATCGCTGAACCAGAAACCACACAACCTACACCAACAATGGGTAAAGATCGCAGTGTTGCTTCAACTGATTTATCTGTTGAAGTGCAATCTGTTACAGAACCTCAGCCTGTTACTGAAGATCAGCCTGTAGTTGAAGATTCTGCTGTAGATACTGCTCCTACAGAAACTAACAATATGGTTGCAAACCAACCTGTGGTTGAAGATCAACCTGTAGTAGAAACCCAACCTGTTGTTGAAGATCAACCTGTGGTTGCAAACCAACCTGCTGCTGAAGCTCAACCTGTGGTTACAAACCAACCTGTTGTTGAAGTTCAACCTGAAGTAGCAACTCAACCTGTGGTTGAAGAACAACTCACTGCCGACCAAGATTCAGCGAAACCTCGTACTCGTAATAGAAGAAATGCAAGTGGTTATATTGAAGATTCTGCTGTAGATACTGCTTCTACAGAAACTAACAATGTCGTAGCAACTCAACCTGTTGCTGAAACTAACAGCGTTGTAACAGCTGCTAATGCAGTTGAGCCAAATACGACACAAACTGCATCTTCAACTGATAATTCAACCGACACGTCTATTGAGGCAACTCAAGCTGCCAATGCAAATGTTGCAGAAAAAACAGAAATTGCAGCAAAAACTGATAATGTTGAAACCAACAACGCCACAGTCAATGATGATGCCAATAAAGCAAGCGATACCGCTGCTAATGTGGCTGAGGAAACAGCAGATAACAGCCCTGTTGCAACATCCTCAGTAACATCGGATGTACCGGCATCACAACTGCAACGTATTTTGAATAATAATGCAACATTATTGGCTTCTCTGCCTTATATCAGCCAATATTTATCTGAATTGCATTTAGATTACGCTCGCCGTAATCCGAATGTGCCATTATGGGATCGTCAAAATCATTTAGATTATTGGGTGAATGTTGCTTATGCGCACAATCGTGTGAAAGGTGATCATTTCCTTAACCTAAGACAAAATAGCCAAATTTTATCTATCGGTAAGGATGTCATCACGACAAAAAATATGGTAGCGGGTTTATCTGCGACTTACTCTAAAACACAAAACTCAGTGGATAACTATATTAATTGCCAATTAGGCTTACGTTGTTATTCAGGTAAAGTCACTTCTGAAATGGCTTCTGTTAATGGCTATTATCTCTATAACTGGGATAATTGGTATGCTCAAGCCGTGATGAGTGTTGGACGAGTAACACATAAATTCAAGAATGCGGATAAAGAGGAATATAAACAACACGGTTATATCGCTTCTGCTGAGCAGTTATTAGGTTATCGCTATCCAATGAATTCAAATTGGACTGTTTATGCTGATCTCGGATTACAAGAAAGTTACCATCACTATTCTGCGATGTCAGTGGCACAAATCGCGGTAGATAAGATTAGCGAACACAACATCAATGCGTTAATGAATATTGGTACACAATATCGCATTGAAAAATTTGCTTTCTCATCTAATTTAAGATTCGTGAAGAACTTGCGTGATTTTGATCGTTTAACAATGGATAACACGGTAATTCTAGATAAATTTGCTAAAGATAGTGCGGCTATCTCCGGCAACGCTAGATATTACTTTACCAATAATATTTCGCTCTTTATGAATATTGAGTATTTACGCTCTTTAAATAGAGATGAAAAACGTCAGCTTAATTATCAGGCTGGTTTGAATATTCAGTTTTAATTGAGCTAAATAAGAAGTTCCGCGATAACAAAAGCTAAGATCTTAAAAGTCTTAGCTTTTTTAATGGAATATTTTATCGAAACATAGTCACCCAATGCCGGTCAGTTTGTAACTGGTACTAAAAAACCCCATAATCCGCGAGGTTTATGGGGTTTCATCAAACTGTGGAATAAAACAAATTAAACGTTTTCAATTTGACCGATTAATGAACGTAAACGTTCTTGCCAACGTTGTTGTTCTTCTTTTAATTGCGCATTTTCAGCATTAAGTTGATCTTTTTCAGATTGAAGCGCTTGATTCGCTTGTTCGACATTTGCCTTTTGCTCTTTCAATTCTTCAATTTCCATTTGAAGCAGTTGAATGGTTTCAACCGCTTGTTTAATTTTGGCTTCAAGTTGATCTAAAATTTCTAAAGACATAATTATTATTCCTCATTTGTTGTCCAATACATCAGAATGGATAACATTCTATCCTAGATAGCGCCTTATTTCATCAAAAACCTTCTAAATGATTGAAAGCTCGCCGCTATTGCGCAAGGCTTTATCTGTTGTGCTGTGAAGAAATTAAAAAACTTTAATAAATCATTTAAGCAAACGTTTGCTAGGTGCTAGAATGGAGCAATTTTTTGGTTAACTCAATAAGGAAAGTATATGAAAAGAGCATTGGCTATCGAATTTTCTCGTGTTACGGAAGCAGCTGCACTTGCCGGTTTTGCTTGGTTAGGGCGTGGTGATAAAAATGCAGCTGATGCAGCCGCAGTAAAAGCAATGCGCACAATGTTGAATCAGATCGAAATGAACGGTGAGATCGTCATTGGTGAGGGTGAAATCGATGAAGCACCTATGCTCTATATCGGTGAGAAATTAGGCAAAGGCGGCAATGAAGAAGATATTGCGATTGCGGTCGATCCTATTGAGGGAACTCGTATGGTGGCAATGGGGCAGGCAAATGCTATTGCGGTGTTGGCTGCCGGTGGTAAGGAAACTTTCTTACGCGCACCGGATATGTATATGGAAAAATTGGTGGTCGGTCCTGAGGTGAAAGGAATGATTGATCTCAATCTGCCATTGGAACAAAACTTACGCCGTGTTGCCTCTAAAATGGGGAAACTACTTTCTCAACTGACTGTGGTAACACTGGATAAACCTCGTCATCAAACCGTGATTTATAAAATGCAACAGCTCGGCGTAAAAGTATTGGCGATTCCGGATGGCGATGTTGCTGCGGCGCTTTTATGTTGTTTGCCGGATACCGGTGTGGATATGATGTATTGTATCGGTGGTGCGCCGGAAGGTGTGGTCGCTGCCGCCGGTATTCGAGCATTGGGCGGTGATATTCAAGCGCGCCTGTTAACCAGAGAGGTGGTGAAAGGCGACAGTGAGGAAAATCGTGCTTTTGCCGAAAGCGAACGCCGCCGTTGTCAGGAAATGGGAGTAGAGGTAAATAAAGTCCTCACTTTGGATCAGCTTGTTCGTGATGATAATTTGGTTTTCTCCGCCACCGGCATTACGCACGGCGACTTGTTAAAAGGTGTTCATCGTAAAGGTGATGTTGCTACCACTGAAACCTTGCTGATTCGCGGACATTCACGCACCATCCGCCGTATTCAATCCTTCCACTATTTAGATCGCAAAGATCCTGAAATTTATCGTTTGATTAATGAGTAGTTGAAATTCCCCTTGTGTAGCAAGGGGAATTTTTTATTTGAACACTTTTAAAGCAATTTCTTTAATATTCTGTTCCGACAACGTTTCTTTTTTAAAGAAATTCTTTAACCAATTTATCCGTTTTTCTAGTGTTTTTGGATAATGTTTTTTCTCTATTGTCTGTAAATGAGCTACGGCACGTTTAATATATGATATTAAAGTGTTCTCTGGAAAATTTACCTGTTCCATAATAAATTTTATCTGTTTATCCGATAAATCTTCCTCTTTTAACACGTTTTTTATCCAATTTAGACGACTTTTTTCTTTTTTCGGTATGGAATGAATAGATTTCACACTAATTTTTATAAGCTGTTGTTGGACTTTAAGGATAGCTTGTTCAATGCTGGTAGGGTATGAACGTTCCTCTGAACTTACCTTTGTAGGGTTCGGTGCTATAAAAGCACAAGGAGAAGTTAATAACGGAAGAGATAATCTATCTGAGATTACATTATTCTCTACTCTTAACGAATTTAATTCTTCAATATCATCAACACGTTTAGCAAAGGCAACTCGTTTTAAAGTTAAATAATGAGAAATAATAGAATCAAACCCTTTATCTTTGGATACAATATAAAGCTCATCGAAGTGTCGTTCTGTTGTAATCCTTGCCATTGTGTCGATAATAATAAAATCTAATGCATTTTTACCTACTCCATAACTCTCAATAATTTGACAATTCTGTCCAAAATGAATTAGCGATTTTACTAACTCTAACGGTAACATCTTCTGTTTTACCCCGACACACACCACAACAAAACTCTCTTCCGGTAACAAAATATTTATCGTTTCCGGCTGAACATTTTCATAATCAATTAATACTAACTTCATCAAAAACTCCCAAACGGATTACTCAGTGCTTAATATATTTAGTGATAGGAAAAAACATAGTTTTTATAGATTAGAAATTATAAAGCAACATTTTATATATTATTCCATAAATTTAAATATTATTTGAACGGCATAAAAAAATACCGAACGGATTGCTCCATTCGGTATTTTTACTAGAAATTAGCAGAAGAGTTAAATTAATCTTCTACCATATTGAGCATTTCTGCCAAGTTCGCTGTTGCTTCTTCCGCAGTAATGGTTGGTTCTTCCGTTACCAATTCATTGCTGTTATTAGCCGCCGCAGCGCGTTTTTTCGCTTTGCTTTGGTGGTAGGCAAAACCTGTTCCCGCAGGAATTAAGCGTCCAACAATCACGTTTTCTTTTAAGCCGCGCAATTCATCACGTTTACCGGCAACTGCTGCTTCAGTAAGAACACGTGTTGTTTCTTGGAACGATGCCGCAGAGATAAAGGATTCTGTTGCCAATGACGCTTTAGTGATACCAAGCAATTCACGTTGGAATTCTACTAACGGTTTACCCTCTTCTGCACGTTTACGGTTCACCACTTTCACACGAGCCACTTCAACCTGTTCTCCTTCAAGGAATTCAGAGTCGTATGGGTTTGTGATGATACATTTACGCAACATTTGGCGCACGATAACTTCGATATGTTTATCGTTAATTTTTACCCCTTGTAAGCGGTAAACATCTTGAACTTCATTAACGATATATTCAGTAACCGCACGCACACCGCGTAAACGTAAAATATCATGTGGTGATTCCGGACCATCAGAAATAATATCCCCACGTTGAACCATTTCTCCTTCAAACACGTTAAGTTGACGCCATTTAGGAATCATCTCTTCGTGTGCTTCGCCTTCGTTCGGTGTAATAACCAAACGGCGTTTACCTTTGGTTTCTTTACCGAATGAAACTACCCCAGAAATTTCTGCAAGGATTGCCGGTTCTTTCGGTTTACGCGCTTCAAACAAGTCTGCAACACGTGGAAGACCACCGGTAATATCTTTAGTACCTGATGATTCTTGTGGAATACGTGCTAAAGAATCCCCGATATTCACTTCGGCATTGTCATCTAATGTCACAATAGCTTTACCCGGTAGGAAGTATTGCGCTGCAACATCTGTACCCGGAATTAAGACATCATTGCCTTGAGCATCGACTAATTTCAATGCCGGACGCAGATCTTTACCTGCTGTCGCACGTTCACCGACATCTTGAACAACAATAGAAGACAAACCGGTCAATTCATCAGTTTGACGAGTTACGGTTAGGCCATCAACGATATCAACAAATTTCACGAAACCTTGCGCTTCTGAAACAACCGGCATTGTATGCGGATCCCAGTTAGCTACGGTTTCACCGGCGGTAACTTCATCGCCATTCGCTTTGCTTAACACAGAACCGTATGGCAATTTATAATGCTCTTTAGTACGTCCGAAAGTATCGATCACGGTTAATTCGGTATTACGTGAAGTAATCACCAATTTGCCTTCGTGATTAGTTACGAATTTCGCATTGGTTAAACGGATAGTACCGGTATTTTTAACTTGAATGCTTGATTCTTTCGCTGCCGCAGACGCCGCACCACCAATATGGAAAGTACGCATTGTCAACTGTGTACCCGGTTCACCGATAGATTGTGCTGCGATAACACCGATTGCTTCACCTTGGTTAATTAAGTGACCACGTGCAAGATCGCGTCCGTAACATTTCGCACAAACACCGAAATCAGTATCACAAGTTACAACAGAACGCACTTTAATGCTGTCTACAGAGTATTTATCAATCACTTCACACCATTTTTCATCTAATAGTGTATTACGAGGGATTAATACTTGTTCTGTACCCGGTTGCAACACATCTTCTGCTGTTACACGACCCAACACCAACTCTTTCAAGCTGACTTTTTCATCACCGCCTTCGATTAATGGGGTCATCACGATACCTTCGTGAGTACCGCAGTCATCTTCAACAACGACTAAATCTTGTGCCACATCAACCAAACGACGAGTCAAATAACCTGAGTTTGCTGTTTTTAATGCGGTATCCGCCAAACCTTTACGCGCACCGTGAGTTGAAATAAAGTACTGCAATACGTTCAAACCTTCACGGAAGTTTGCTGTAATCGGGGTTTCAATGATCGAACCATCCGGACGAGCCATCAAACCACGCATACCGGCAAGCTGACGAATCTGCGCCGCAGAACCACGCGCACCGGAATCAGCCATCATAAAGATGCTGTTAAATGATGCTTGTTTTTCTAATTCACCTTGACGGTTAACCACTTCTTCTGTTGAAAGGTTTTCCATCATCGCTTTGGCAACACGTTCGTTAGCTGCCGCCCAAATATCGATCACTTTGTTGTAACGTTCGCCGGCAGTTACCAAACCTGAATTAAATTGTTCTTGAATTTCAGCAACTTCTTCTTCGGCAGAAGAGATAATTTCATATTTCTTCTCCGGAATAACCATATCATCAATACCGACTGATGAACCTGAACGTGCCGCATAAGCGAAACCGGTATACATAATTTGGTCGGCAAAGATTACACTGTCTTTCATTCCTAAACGGCGATAACTTTCGTTGATCAATTTAGAAATCTGTTTCTTACCTAATGTTTGGTTGAACAAGCTGAACGGCATCCCTTTCGGTGCAATCATCCACAAAATTGCACGACCGACAGTGGTATCTGTTAATGTGGTTTTCGCTTCAAATTCACCGTTTTCATTCTTCTCATATTCGGTAATACGCACTTTGACACGGGAATGAAGCTCTGCACGCCCAGTACGATACGCTTTTTCAGCTTCGCGTGGATCTTGCAACAACATTCCTTCGCCTTTACCGTTCACTTTTTCACGGGTCATATAGTAAAGACCCAATACCACGTCTTGTGACGGAACGATAATCGGATCACCGTTTGCCGGAGATAAAATGTTATTGGTAGACATCATTAACGCACGCGCTTCCAACTGTGCTTCCAACGTTAATGGTACGTGAACCGCCATTTGGTCACCATCGAAGTCCGCGTTGAACGCCGCACAAACTAACGGGTGTAATTGAATCGCTTTACCTTCAATCAAAATCGGCTCAAATGCCTGAATACCTAAACGGTGCAAAGTCGGTGCACGGTTAAGAAGGATTGGATGTTCGCGAATAACTTCTGCCAAAATATCCCAAACAATCGCATCTTCACGTTCAACCATTTTCTTCGCTGCTTTAATGGTTGATGCCAAACCACGGCTTTCTAATTTTGCATAGATAAATGGACGGAATAATTCCAATGCCATTTTTTTCGGTAAACCGCATTGATGTAAATGTAAGTATGGCCCCACTGTAATTACAGAACGACCGGAATAGTCAACACGTTTACCCAACAAGTTCTGACGGAAACGACCTTGTTTACCTTTGATCATATCCGCTAATGATTTTAATGGACGTTTATTTGAACCTGTGATTGCACGACCGCGACGACCGTTATCCAACAATGCATCAACAGATTCTTGCAACATACGTTTTTCATTACGCACGATGATGTCCGGCGCAATAAGATCTAATAAACGTTTTAAACGATTATTACGGTTGATCACTCGGCGATATAAATCGTTCAAATCAGATGTCGCAAAACGACCACCGTCAAGCGGAACTAATGGACGTAAATCCGGTGGCAATACCGGCAATACGGTCAACACCATCCATTCCGGTTTGTTGCCGGATTGAATAAATGCTTCCAATAATTTCAAGCGTTTAGTAATTTTTTTACGTTTGGTTTCTGAATTAGTTTCTTGTAACTCTTCGCGCAATGTTTCACATTGATGTTCAAGATCCATATCACGAAGTAAGGCTTGAATGGCTTCTGCACCCATCTTCGCTTCAAATTCATCGCCCCAACGCTCTTCCGCTTCTAAGAATTGTTCTTCTGTAAGCAACTGACCTTTTTCTAAATCGGTCATTCCTGCTTCAATAACAATATAAGATTCAAAATAAAGCACGCGTTCAATATCACGCAACGGCATATCCAATAATAAACCGATACGGGATGGCAACGATTTTAAGAACCAAATATGTGCGACAGGTGAAGCCAGTTCAATATGTCCCATACGTTCACGACGAACTTTAGCTTGAGTAACTTCAACACCACATTTTTCACAAATCACACCACGATGTTTTAAACGTTTATATTTTCCACATAAACATTCGTAGTCTTTGACCGGCCCGAAAATACGCGCACAGAATAGACCGTCACGTTCCGGTTTAAAAGTACGGTAATTGATTGTTTCCGGTTTTTTTACTTCCCCATATGACCACGAACGAATCATATCAGGTGAAGCCAAACCGATTTTGATCACATCAAAATCTTCTCTTGATTTAGATTGTGTTTTTAAAAACTTAACTAAGTCTTTCACAGATTTGCTCCCATCGGAGTTAAACTTAATTCAAGTGCGGCTTATACCGCACTTGGGCTAATTTTGAACTTGATTATTCAGCTTGTTCGTCGTCCAAATCAATATTAATTGCCAAAGAACGAATTTCTTTAAGCAATACATTAAATGATTCAGGCATACTCGGATCCATTTGGTGAGTACCGTCAACGATATTTTTATACATCTTGGTACGACCGTTCACGTCATCCGATTTAACCGTCAACATCTCTTGTAAGGTATAGGCAGCACCGTATGCTTCCAATGCCCAAACTTCCATTTCACCGAAACGTTGACCACCGAATTGTGCTTTACCACCAAGAGGTTGTTGTGTAACAAGACTATAAGAACCGGTTGAACGAGCGTGCATTTTATCGTCAACTAAGTGGTTCAATTTGAGCATATACATATAACCTACAGTTACCGGACGCTCAAATTTCTCACCGGTACGACCGTCATAAAGTGTAATCTGTCCGGAAGTTGGTAAACCTGCTAATTCCAACAAGCCTTTAATCTCTTTCTCTTCCGCACCATCAAACACCGGTGTTGCAAGAGGTAAGCCTTTACGCAAGTTTTGCGCCAAACGCATCACTTCTTCATCAGTAAAGGTGCTGAGATCCACTTTTTGACAAGCATCGCCTAAGTCATACGCTTTTTGGATATATTCACGTAATTTGGCAACTTCCTGTTTCTCTTTGATCATACGGTTAATCTGATCACCGATACCTTTTGCCGCAAAGCCTAAGTGAGTTTCCAGGATCTGACCGATATTCATACGAGATGGTACCCCTAATGGGTTCAACACGATATCCACTGGTTGTCCGTTTTCATCATATGGCATATCTTCAATCGGATTAATCTTAGAGATAACCCCTTTGTTACCGTGGCGACCTGCCATTTTATCTCCCGGCTGAATTTGACGTTTCACCGCAAGATATACTTTAACGACTTTCAACACACCCGGTGCAAGATCATCACCTTGGATAATCTTATTACGTTTAACCTCTAATTTATGATCAAATTCTTTGCGTAACTCATCCAATTGTTCGGAAAGCTGTTCCAACTGAGCTTGTTTCTCTTCATCTGCAAGAGATTGTTCAAGCCATTTCATACGATCCATCTGTTCAAGCTTATCGGCACTAAATCCGTTCGCCAACAATAAATTACGCACGCGAGTAAATAAACCGGCTTCAAGAATATCCAATTCCGCAGTTAAATCTTTCTTCGCTTGTTTTAACTGCATTTCTTCGATTTCTAACGCACGTTTATCTTTATCTACACCGTCGCGTGTAAACACTTGAACATCGATAACAGTACCTGTGGTGCTGTTCGGTACACGTAATGAAGAATCTTTTACATCAGACTCTTTTTCACCGAAGATAGCACGTAATAATTTTTCTTCAGGCGTAAGTTGTGTTTCACCTTTTGGTGTCACTTTACCTACAAGAATATCGCCGCCTTTTACTTCCGCACCGATATAAACGATACCGGATTCATCCAGTTTGCTTAATGCCGCTTCGCCGACATTCGGAATATCCGCAGTGATTTCTTCCGCACCTAATTTCGTATCACGAGCAATACAGGAAAGTTCCTGAATATGAATAGTGGTGAAACGATCTTCCTGAACCACACGTTCGGAAACTAACATTGAGTCTTCGAAGTTATAACCGTTCCAAGGCATAAACGCCACGCGCATATTCTGACCTAATGCCAATTCACCTAAGTCAGTTGACGGACCGTCTGCCAACACTTCGCCACGTCCGATAGGTTCACCTAAAGAAACGCAAGGCACTTGGTTAATACAGGTATTTTGGTTTGAACGGGTGTATTTAGTTAAATTATAAATATCAATACCAGCTTCACCCGGAATGGTTTCATCTTCATTCACTTTAACCACAATACGAGAAGCATCAATGTATTGAATATAACCACCACGTTTAGCAACCACTGTTACCCCGGAATCCACCGCAACCGCTTTTTCAATACCGGTACCGACTAATGGTTTATCGGATCTTAATGTAGGCACTGCTTGACGTTGCATATTCGCTCCCATCAAAGCACGGTTCGCATCATCGTGCTCTAGGAACGGGATCAACGCTGCCGCAACAGATACGATCTGTTGGGTTGAAATATCCATATATTGGATCTCTTCCGGACGATATAAACCGGATTCACCGTGCTCACCACGTGCAGTAACGAAAGTGTCGGTAAAGCGGAAATTTTCATCCAAATTAGAGTTTGCCTGCGCAATAACATAATTACCTTCTTCAATTGCAGACAAATATTCAATTTCTTCAGTTACCTGACCGTTAACCACTTTACGATATGGTGTTTCTAAGAAACCGTAATCATTGGTACGCGCATAAACGGATAATGAGTTAATCAAACCGATATTCGGACCTTCAGGGGTTTCGATCGGACAAACACGACCATAGTGAGTTGCGTGAACGTCACGCACTTCAAAGCCGGCACGTTCACGGGTTAAACCACCCGGACCTAATGCAGAAATACGGCGTTTATGAGTAACTTCTGAAAGCGGGTTGTTTTGATCCATAAACTGAGAAAGCTGTGATGAACCAAAGAATTCTTTAACCGCTGCTGAAATTGGTTTCGCATTGATTAAATCCTGCGGAGTAACAGAATCAAGATCGCCTAATGAAAGACGTTCTTTAACCGCACGTTCAACACGTACCAAACCGATACGGAATTGGTTTTCTGCCATTTCGCCCACTGAACGGATACGACGATTTCCTAAATGGTCAATATCATCCACTTCACCTCGACCGTTACGAATGTCGATTAATTTCTTCATTACAAGGATAATATCTTCTTTACTTAGGATACCTGTGCCTTCGCCTTCAGGGATATCTAAAGAACGGTTAAATTTCATACGTCCGACCGCAGAAAGATCGTAACGATCTGATGAGAAGAAGAGATTATCAAATAATCCTTCCGCCGCTTCTTTTGTAGGCGGCTCACCCGGACGCATCATACGATAAATTTCAACTAAAGCACTAAGACGATCGTAAGATGGATCTACTCTTAATGTTTCTGAAATATATGGACCATAATCGTACTCAAGATCGTTATCAAAATAAACATAGTCAAAGATTAACTTTTGATATCCAGTGTGCTGTCCATCATTCTCACTAGTAATATCG
>SKEB01001013.1_pt1 | contig 14441 bp, 18 predicted proteins | sample 4826561 | NCBI WGS metagenome assembly SKEB01 (sample SAMN11008820, study PRJNA524170) | human gut metagenome | biome: Human fecal sample; material: Feces; isolation source: fecal sample from pouch patient p17 | host: Homo sapiens | place: Israel: Tel-Aviv | collected 2016-03-29
CCGTTGGCGTACCTGTTCCGTGGCCTTCAGCCACACCGCCAACAGGCTGGCTGAAATGCAACGGTGCCGCTTTTTCTGCTGAAGAATACCCGGAACTGGCAAAGGCTTATCCGACAAATAAATTGCCTGATTTACGTGGTGAGTTTATTCGTGGATGGGATGATGGGCGCGGGGTGGATGCAGGGCGCGCGCTTCTCTCGGCGCAGTCCGATTTATTTAAAGCGCACCACCACAATTTTTCGTTTTTTAAAGGCGGTGCCATGCTTGGCGGAACTGGCGCTGTATACGATTTTAACGGTAATGTAGGCAGAGATACCGGCGACACAGGCGGAAATGAAACGCGCCCCCGCAACATTGCATTTAACTACATCGTGAGGGCTGCATGATGACACAGGTAAAATTAAACAGTGAATTTATTGCCACGGAACCCGGCTTTATTAACGTTTATAACTACAACGGAGAAACGCGGGAATATATTTCCACATCAACTGAGTATCTTGCTGTGGGTGTCGGTATTCCGGCGCATTCCTGTTTAGATGCTCCTGGCTCAAACAAAGCTGGTTATGCAATCTGCCGAACGGTAGATTTAAACTCATGGGAATATGTGTCAGACCATCGCGGTGAAATCATCTATAGCACCGAAACAGGAGAATCGAAAGAAATCACAGCTCTGGGTGATTACCCTGAAAATACAACCACTATCGCCCCGTTAACGCCATATGATAAATGGGATGGTGAGAAATGGGTGACGGATACTGAGGCACAATATAGCGCCGCAGTGGACGCGGCAGAAATCCAACGCCAGTCACTGATTGATGCTGCAATGGCTTCCATTAGTCTGATTCAGCTGAAATTGCAGGCCGGACGGAATCTGACGCAGGCAGAAACCGCCCGACTTAACGCTGTGCTGGATTACATTGACGCGGTGACGGCAACGGATACCAGCACAGCGCCGGATGTCATCTGGCCTGAACTGCCGGAGGCGTAGGCCATTCAATATCTGGCACACTGGAGGTATCAACCAGCTCCAGTGCGTCCAGGTAATCCAGCCACAAATTATATTGCGCCAGTTCCTCGTCTTTCAGACGACCAATAGCGGCTTTACCGGGCCATTGTTTACTGTTCATGTATTCGTTGGCCTGATTAAGCAATAATTGCCTTTCTGATTCTGCCTGTTGAATAAGTTCTTCATGTGATGGTGGAGGTATTAGTGCCCATGTGGGTAATCCATTTTTTCCTGCAACACGAATTTTGTCATCTGGAGGCGTATTGATTGCAAATTCATTATAAACATCATCACTGACAGCCAGAGCATCATCTGGCCATGAATTTGCATTAATGTAATCATCCTTAAGTGCAGGATTCACAAAAATGTTTAAAGATGGACTATAAAACATATTACACCCCTATAGCGATATAACGACCTAATACAGCGTTTGCAGCAGTCGCTATGCTTGAAAAACCGCGGAACTGATTTGATGTAATTACAGAAGCCGACAGGATTCCTGCGCCTGAAGGTGTATGCCCCACATGACTAACTATCATTCCATAACATGCTGACGGAAAGGCAAAAGGAAAATCATTAAGATATCCGGCATCTTCACCACCAGACCCACCAAATCTCGCCTGCCCCCACTGAATAATCAGTGTTCTCCGGGAACCTGAAATAATTAACGGGATCGTTACATACCCATTCAGGCCAATGACACCCGATGCAGTGCCAGCCAGAGATAATTCTCCCAAACCAAGGTTTTCGAGAGCCGTTTGCACAGTGCCATCCGATTTGATATCGCCAAACGGATTCTTGCGGCTTAACAGCAGCGCGCGAAGTGCGGTAAGTAACTGGTCGTGCCGCCCCTTCTCCAGGCTGGCACCGGATGCCTCCACCACGCTGCAAAGTTCCTCCTGCAACATGTCAAAGTAGTCATCATCCAGATCGGTGGCAGGCGTGCCGGTCTGGGGGTTACCACGGGTAAAACCGTTCTTACCCGCGCCGAACTTATCCTTCTGCGCGGTTTTCGTGTCTATACGATGCATGGATTACTCCGGATATTTAAAAATTACGTAGGTATGCGACGGGCAGAGTTTGTTAAGCACACACTCGACAACGGTGTCACCCCAGATACGCAGTGCGGAATCACAGGGATCGCCACATGTCATCCAGGTGGAGTTGGTGGTGGCTGGCATGTTGACCTGCCAGTAATACCGCCATTCCGGCGCATTCACCGCGTCAGTACAGGCCGATGAGCAGGTGAAAGTGCTTTTGTCGTATCGCGTGATGGTGGCATCTGGTCTGCCCAGGGCAGCAAGCTGTGCAAGATAAAAATCCTCGTTGATGCCGCCCGCCAGGTTAACCTTCGCATCCAGCCGTTGCTGACGCTGGCGAAGGGTCTGCGTTCCCGCCGGAATACATTCATCCGGCAGACCGCACAGACGCTCCCAGCGGTTTATCAGTTCAGTGGTGGTGCGCGGATCCAGCTCCCGCATCAGGGCATCCGCACGCTGATGAACACGGGTTAATGACGGTGCCGCACCGGCAATCTCCGGATCGCTGGCTGACCACGCCGGACCGGGCGGCAACAGTGCCGATAACAGGCGGATGTAATCATCGTTTGTCACGTCCATGAAATCGTCCCCAGTACCGCCAGTTCATTTTTCGCAATGGTGATATTGTCCACCGGTGCAAGCAACTGATGGCTGTATTCCCCGTTCGCACCGGAAATCGCTTCACTGATACGCGACACCTTCAGTTCTCCCTGCGGATAACCATCACGCAGCAGGAACGAACGCAACTCGGCGGTGATGGCAGCCCGTATTTCTGGTGTGTCCGGCGTCACACGGATATGAAAATCCACCGTATGTGCCACCGGCCTGAATACATACAAATCAGAGCCTGCCACCGGGGCCAGTGGCCAGATATGTTGTCTTGCTGCCGTTTCCGTTGATTCTTCCGGAATGGGATTAATCAGGTCACTGCTGGCAATCATCACACCGACAGTTCCCGTTCCCATCCAGTGACGGTATGTCCATGCGCGGGTAATGCCGGGCACTTCTTTAGCCCAGACGACATAGTCCCCGTCAGCCCCGCCCTGAGGCGTCCAGTAATACCGCTCAATGACGCGGGCGCGCCACGTTTCCAGCTCTTCAGTATCAAATCCACCTGTCAGGGTATCTGCCACGCCGGAAGACGGCAGACCATTAACCGGCGTGACCAGGATTAATGACGTACCGTCGTCAGCGTTACCGACCGCGCCTGCACTTGAGCAGGCGATCGGCACGCGCAGGACACCACCGGAGCTGGTTGCATCGGCAGTTGCCGTGTACTGAACCAGGTCATCGCGCTGAATAACACTCCCGGCGGTCACCTTCAGGCCATCGCTGACACCTTCCCAGCGCATATACCCGCTGGCAGCCGTGGCCCCCTTGCGCGGACACCGTTTCATCGCAGCATGTCGCGCCAGCCAGGACTCATCGCACAGGTCAGGCAGAATGTTCATTGCCAGATAATCGATGTACCCGTAAACCGTATGCAGCGCCGCCGCATACACCTTTGCCCGCACGTCTTCATCTATGCTACGGAGCGTGTCGCTGACGTCCAGCCTGGCGAATAAATCGTTACGGAGCATACTGATATTTTCTGCCAGCGTCGGGCGCTGAAATTCACTGTCCGCCATGCGTTATCGCACTCCACAGATCATCAAAAGAAATCATTACCGGTCCGTCACGACGCCAGAGAGTGATACTATTACCCAGTTCATTAATCCCGGTGCGGCGGATATCCAGATCAATACGGGACACCACGCCGTCATCAATCATCCATTGCAGGCATTCGCGGATATACCCCCTTACCGTCTGCACCAGCTGATTGGTCAGTTTGCTGCGCTGAAGCAGCCACAGTCGGGAGCCGTAACGGTCATTCTGTACCGCAGGCCAGGTATCCCCCCACCATCCCATCGGGACGTCGGCGTTGTCATCAGGCTCCGCCCGCCGCCAGGTAAACAGGGAAATCACCACGGCGCGGGTCAGCGGATCCAGCGGTGCGCTGGCGCAGGTGCGTTTACCGTTCACCGTCAGCCACAGTTCCATCATGCCTCCATCGCTTTATCAGGTTTGTCGGTGTTACTGCCCTGACCGTTCTCTCTGTGACGATGCCCGTTATAGGCAAGCCGCATCGCTGACATGGTGGTGCCGCCGGAGTCGCACAGGTCTTTCACCTGTCCTGTCACTTCCAGGTCCATTTCAAAACGTGCTTTAGGTGAATTGCGAAACGTGATCGTTTTACCTGCACCGTCCACCACGATCCCCTCCCGGGTCAGCGTCACGGACTGCCCCTGATCGTCATAGACCGCCACCTCACCCGTCTGCAGCCCTTTCAGGCGGTAGCGCCGGTCCGACACCGTAACAACCACCGCATGAGAACGGTCGCCATCCGGAAACAACACCACCGCTTCCGCACCGCTGTTTGCCCTTGCGGTAAAACCGTAGGGTTCAAGATGTTCAACCCCGGCTTTGGGTTCACCGGCAATCAGGGACACATCCACGGTCTGACATTTCGTGGCGGCACTGATGCTTTTCACCACTGCCCGCCCAATCAGGCCGAGAAGTTGTCGCTGCATGGCTTCAATCGTCCTCATCAGAACGGGTCCTCCTGTACTCTGGCTTTTTTCTTTTTCCGCGCGCCGGGGGCTTCGGGTTCAGGCAGATAAGCATCAGGTGGGCCGACACGGATTTCCGTCAGGGTGCCGTTCTGGTCCTGAGTAAACGTGACTTCCGAAACAAGCAGTTCGGTATTGTCGAAACCACAGACCGGATCAAAGACAATCACCCGCTGGTTGGGCTGCCACAGCGTACCGTTACCCTGTCGCCAGCCCTGCACCACATAGGTGGTTTCATCCGTCCGCGCCGCCCGTTGCCGGGCTTCAAAGTCAGCACGCGCAATACAGCCTGCCCCCGTAGCCTGCCCTGTCTGCCTGATATACATCGGACGGTAACGGGCAATAAATGCGTCCTCTGTGCGGGCCCGCAGCGCGGTGGTGGTGGCCTCACCGAAATCATCGTCGTTTCCGGCACGCTGCCCCGCCACCTGGTAAACAGAAAACCGCTCCCGGATACTCTTCTCCGTATCACAGGAAAGGATGTTTTCCCCAAGTACCAGCGCGGTATGTGCCCGCGTTGAGCCAATACCGCCAATCACCAGCCTGCCGTGCGGGTCGTCGTAAGCCAGCGCCTGCTGCTGACCGAGTATTTTGTTGATCACCTCAATCACCGTTTCACCGTGATCAGGCTGGACATCAGGAATAACACCCGACGGCGCACCGTTGTTCACCACCTCAATGCCGAAGGGCGCAGCAAGCGCCTGCGCAATCTGTACCAGCGATCGTCCGTTAAACTGTGTCGGTTCGGCTGCACAGTCAATCAGGTCAGCCGTCAGACTACGTCCGGCAATACCGGTGCTGACCGAACGGGCATCGTAACGAACGGGAGTCGCCTCCACCCAGCCGGTAATCACCAGCTCATCACCAATCAGCACTTCCACTTTTGAACCGTTTTTAATGCGCGGCTGAAGCGTGGTGATACCCTCATCTCCCGGCCACTGGCGGGTGATCTCCACACTGAAATCCCGCGCCAGTCGTTCAACACCGGCACCGATGCGCACCGATGTCCAGCCATTCCACTCCCGGCCATTTACCCGTAGCGTGACGTTATCGTTCATTGCACTGGCACCTTCAGAGGGATCACCGGCACAAAGCCGGGATGCGTAATGGCATTACGCCGGATAATGTCCGCGTCACGCGCCGCGTTATCAAACCAGGTCGCCGCCAGCACCAGCGCGGGTAAAACCTCATCCGGTGTGCGCTGAATGATCCGTGCAGACTGTTCAAGGCGCGTGTTGATATCCGCATTCAGATCTGCTTTCACCCGGCGCAGCGCCAGAAACAGCGCATCACTGGTTGTACGGGACAACTCCTTATCAATTGCCGTATTCAGTGTGTCGCGAATGTCAGTCAGTTCTTCCCACGTCGGCAGGTCAACCGTGTTTTTCACCGCCGGTGCATTGTTCAGTGCCGGATGCGTGACGGAAGGCCAGCCAGTGCTCTGCGCAGGTGTTGTTGCCTGCCCCACTGCGGAATTCTGCATCACCGCGGAAGTTGTTGGCGCAGGCAATCGGGTGACGGCATACGCCGCTTCGCTGATTGCGGTCGTACGAAGGGTGCTGGCAACCACGTTACGCTGCTGCGTCGCCGTGGCGGTGGTTTTACTGTCCGTTTTCCAGACGCCGCGCGGTTGCAGATCGCTGCCGAGGCTGACACCGGAAAGCGTTTTGATCATGGTGACCAGGTCGCTGGCGTTACCATAAAGGCGTTTCCCGGTACGCCACATTTTCTGCACCTGCTCAACGAAATTTTTGCCTGACGATGGCGGCGGCAGAAGTACCGAGATATCCCCCTGCAACAGCCTGGCGGCATCCGATACGGCAGAATCCACCACTTTCATCGCATCAGAAACATACCCCAGCATTATGCTGGCATTACCAATAACGTCGTTCTGCACGAAATCCGCCACACCATCGATACTGAAACCGCTGAAGCTGTCACTGATGCAGTCATCCAGTGCAGAACAGGATGACATCAGCGTCTGCGCCGTCGCCGCACCTGATGTGGGGTAAGAGAGTTCTCCTGCTTCGACAAACTTCAGGTCAAAGCGGACAATACGCCCTTCACTTTTCGATGTGCTGACCCGAACTTCCCCGTCAACACAGACTTTCAGCTCACCATATGTCGGGTGGACAAGCGTGCCGGGACCGGGTTTATTCAGCGCTTCAATCAGGCGATCGCGCTGGTCAAAGCAGTCATCTCCCACCACATAAGCTGTGATGGACGGGCGGAAAGTGACTTTTCCCAGATCTTCGGTATAGGGCTTGTCGCGGTTCGGGTATTCATGTGTTTCCACACGGCGACCGGTTCCCGCACTTTCTTCTTCAACCTTAAACGGCACGCCGCGAAATGACGCGTCCTGAAGTCTGTCACGCCAGCCTGAAGACGACGAAAGTAATGAAGGTCGGGTGGGAAATGAGGATAAATCCATAGACTGACCTCAAAAAGGACTGCGTTATCGTGGAAAACGAAAAGGGGAATACCCCACATCGTGCGTGATTTTCATCAGGGGATCGGCTTTGCCCGGTACATCAATTATCTTCATACCTGGCGGAGCATTCTCGAACGTGACTTTCAGCTCGCTGTGCTGTGTCATGGAAGAAGATGGATTCAACAGCGGAACATTGGGTTTGTACTGACTCAGGCTGGCCTGATACTGCTCGTACTCTTTACGATCAAAAAAAGGCGTCCAGTCTGAAGCCAGAAACAGCCCTTTATTATCCAGCCAGTTAACCGTATCTTCAGGAACAACACTTTCCAGAGTATCTTTAACCGGCTCATACATCAGGGTTCCCAGAAAACCATATACCCCGGCCTTCCCGATAAAGCCGCGGCCTTTCCCCATCAATCCCGTTTCTGCCGATACCTTCCCCAGCGTACGCATCTCTCTGGTCACTGCGGTAATGGATTTGGTAACGTCAGCAACCCATTTGGTTGCCATAAACAGGGCAATCGCTTTCAGAACAGTTTCCCATCCCCCCATCGCCTGCGCCGTTTCATCCACCACGTGCCAGACTTTTTTTATGACAGGACCTACGGTTTCCCAGTTATCAATAATGAGGTAAGCGCCACCAACCAGAAGAGCAATCAGCCCCTTAGCAGGCGTCATATTCATCACACCGCCGAGAACTTTCATAATTCTGGACAAAGAGCCTGCAGCGGCTCCCACCGTCAGTAAGGCCAGACCGATTTTAGCAATGGTCTTAACGAGCTCCGGGTTTTCACGGACAAACGTTCTCACTTCCTCAAGGAGCGGTTTTACCGCTTCAAGACCATCATTAACCTCAGGAAGAAACGTTTCCCCCAGCGTGGAAGAAATGGCATCAAGTTGATTTTGCAGAAGTAAAAGCTGGTTTTCCGTCGTCGCTGCCCTCGAAGCATATTCCTTCTGCATCGAACTGCCATACTGCTGGGAATCCGCAACCCGCCTGAAGTTGGTACGCAACAAATCAAGGTTAGTCAGCAGAGGTGCTATCGCGCCCAGAGACTCTTTCCCGAACAGGGCATTCAGCACAGCTGCCTGTTTTTCTTTGGGCACTTTAGCCATCGCATCCAGTACAGACAGCATGGTTCCCCGGGCATCTTTCTGCATATCAGCAGCTAATTTCTTCGGATTGATCCGCAGAAAACGTAATGCCTGTTTCTGCGATTTTGTCGCGGAATTTCCCGCGGTCAGGGAAAGCATGAAGTTCTTGATCCCTGTGGCGGCAATTTCTGACTCCACGCCCATCCCGGCAATGGTTGCCCCCATTGCCGCGATTTCGCCGGAAGCCACACCTGCAACACCACCTAAAGGACCAATACGCGTAACAATATCGGAGATTTTCTTCGCATTCGCCGGGCCGGTATTACCAAGGTAGTTGATTTTGTCAGCCAGCCCGGCCACTTCATCCTGCGTCATATTAAACGCAGTACGCCACTGGGCCATCATCTGCCCGGACTCTTCAGCCGTGGTATCAAAGGCCACGCCCATCTTCACCGCATCAGTGGCAAACTGCATCAGTTCATCACGTGCAATCCCGGCCTGACCGCCAGCCGCCACAATTTCCGCGATCCCGTCTGCAGACATGGGAAGCTCAGTAGACAAAGCGCGTACCTGCTCCGTCATGGCCTTAAACGCATCCGGCGTATCCAGACCGTCCACCACTTTGCGGACATCAGCCATCTTCGATTCAAGGGTGATGGCTGATTTTACAGGGAGTGCCAGTGCCCCCATTATTGCAGTACCCGCCCCGGCAGCGCCCAGAGCAAGGCTGGAGACTTCTTTCTGAAACCCCTTAAGCTGACGCTGCATACCTTTAAGCGGGCCGGACAGCCTGTCAACGGCGGTGATGATGGCTTTCAGCTGAAAATTATCAGCCATGCTTCATCTCCTCATTTATACGGACGGCCTCTGCCTCCAGATCAGCAAAGTGGGAAATAGCCGTCCGGCGAAGTTCAAGGGGGTTTAATTTCCAGAACCACGCGACATTGTAGAATCGCTTCCGGAGGTCTCTTCCGTCTCCAAGCCGGTAAAAAAACGCATTACAATCATGCCTGCCTTGAAAATATCCAGCTTCGTCATCTGCGCTGCAGACGAGCGCGGGATCCCGGCCAGAAGCGGGATATATTTCAGCGCTACCTGACTGTCCATTTTCATACCACCATCAGGTGAAACAGAGAAAGGGAACCCCAGCGCCTCAATCTCGTCATACGTAGGCTCACGTATTTCCAGCACATGCAGTGTTTCTTTGTGGGCGATGATCGGTTTTTTAAGTACAAGCTCAATCACTGGTAATCCCCTTCTTCACCGTGGAACTCAAGATCAACCGTGCCTTCTTCGGCATTATGGTTCGCTTCACCGTGCAGCCAGGCAGACGACAATACATAGACCTGACCGTTCGCCAGCTCGGCAGTGATGGTCATCTCATCAGACGAGGTGATTTTGCTCACCGGAAAATTCTTCGGCACCTTGAAGGTCCCTTTGACATAAGGTGCACGGTGAGTTTCCTTGCGGTCCACTGAACCGTCCAGGCCGATGATGTCATCATTAACCGTCCTGTTCATGGGCACCTCAATGCCGCCGGTCAGCGATAGCTGCTGACCGTCAATTTTGAAATAACAGGTTCCCCCGATACGGGCCATTATGCAGACTCCTCTGAATACTGAAGACGGAACTGGTTAACCACGGCAAAGACACGCAACTGGTTAACATAGTCAGGCGGGAACAGCGTGTTCAGGCGGTTCGGATCGCTGGCATCACGCTCCACAACCAGGTACTGCTTAAACAGTTCGTAGTTTTCCACGATCCCCGCACGCTCAAGCTGACGGTAGGTTGCCAGCAGTTCCCCTTTGATCACCGCCGGGGTGACAATCGCCTGACCGGGACCAAAGCGGGTACCGTCACTGGCAAGCTTGTGACGCCCGTACTTACTGGTAATGACGGATTTCAGTTTGCGCAGTACATACGCGCTGGTATGCAGAGTCTCACTGTCTAGGTAGCTGTTATCCGCAACCCCGTAAGCGTTTTTCCTGTACGTGGTGACATCACGCTGAATGCGCAGTACCCCGCTTTCGACATACGCCGTTGCCACGCCATGAGACAGCAGGGTCTGTTGTTCGGTCATCGTGAACCGTTTCCCCTTCGGCGCAGGCAGCATACCCACCAGCTCACCGGTCTGCGTGGGACGTGCCGGATCGTTGCGAATAAACACCGCTGCGCGGGCGGTACGGCTTGCCGCCAGTTCGTCGGCAGGCGTCTGGGTCTCTTTTTCGTACCCCGCCAGGGTAATGTGCTGCTGGTTAAACTGGTCACCTGCGGTCACCAGTTCTGACAGCGTGCCGATCTTTGCCGTATACACATGACCATACAGCTGACGCGCATAGCTCCAGCGACCGCTGGTATCGTTCATCTCGGTCACCAGCGTGTTAACGGAGGCCGTGTCGTTGAACGGCAGGCCGATATAATCAAACGGCTCATCCGCCATTGCAGCCACCGCGCCGGTGAGAACCGGAGCACCCGTTCCGGCGGTACCCGTCGCCACGGCAATCTGTACGCCCGCTGGCAGCACTTCGCCCCCACCAAAGCCGTAGTAATTGAGGCTGACAGGAATTTCATTCCCGCAAAGCCCCTTATGACGCGCGGTCAGTGTGACCACGCCTGCCGAAGATGAAGCCGTAAACGGCATGGCCGGAACGGCATTGATGGCATCCTGGATACTGCTGGCAATCGTCGTGACGTTATCGCCGTTGGTCACTGGAGCCTGCACGCGGGTACGTCCCACATAGACATTCACCGTGCCGGTTTCGGTTGCCGCCCCGGTCACCGTCAGCGTAACCGTTGCCGCCGCGCCCGTGGATTCAGGAACGGCAATTACATACAGTTCACCAAACGGGTCGGTCTGGCGATAAGCCTCGACCATACGCGCCAGCTGACTTCCCGCACCACAAATCTGGCGTGCATAGTCTGCCGACGGCATCAGCACCAGACTGTTGGCAACAATCTCTGCACCGTTATTGGCATGACCAATCAGCAGCGATGCTCCGCTGTCCTGTGCAGTATTCGCCGCCTGGTTATCCATTTCCGCATAAAACAGCGGAACCAGCGTATTCGACGGAATGGTGTTAAAGCTTATCGTCATCGGTGTTCACCTTTTTATTCACGCGCCGGATATCACCCGCTGCTTCACGGCGCAGCCAGTAGTTGTTCTCGTCAACATTTCGCCCTTCGGCGGGCAAAAGGTCACCGCGGGCAGGGTCAGGCACTGACCGCCCTTTAACAGGTTTCACAAACATGAAGATTCTCAGGAAGGAAGGGTTATTTCGGTGTGATGTTCGATATCGCCGTCAGGCCCGTTACCGGGATCGAGATAATCAACATCAATCGCCAGCGTTCGCAGTTCATCCAGACTGTTCAGGTCATCCTGCTGGCGGGTATCGTCTTCAGTCAGCTCGCTGATGATCGAAAAATCGAACTGATAAATCAGCTCATGACGATTCAGATCCAGCAGCGTGCCGCCGTCATAGGTAATCGGGTTACCGCACGCTTCCGGGTTCCAGCCCAGCAGGGCCTTAAAGAGCATCTGCCGGACATCGTCCACCACATCATACGAAGCAAACTGACCGCGCTCATCACGCCCGTTACTCAGTATGACAACCACGGAGAAGCCCTCTTTCAGCTCCTGCCAGTAGTCTGTCTGGCTTTTGTTTTCTCCCGGAGAGTCATCCCCCGGTACCACATACGCCGCCGGGAGTCTCAGCTTTCCGACCTCCGGCAGATTTTTGAACTGTGCCGCGCCTGCCACCCGGTTTTCAAAATACGGGCAGCGGGCACGCAGCGCAGCAATAACAGGCGTCAGTTTCATGTTTTTTTCCTTCTTACAGGACGTAATGACCGCTGTAACTCACGGGACAGTAACTTTTGTGTCCAGTAACGACGCTGGTCGATGACATCAGCCATAAAGTTATTACGTGGTGCCAGCCGCCAGCGGGATGAATGCTGCTTTTTCTGGCGCTTATCCTTTTTGCTCATCCCGTATGCGGCATGACGCACACCGTAATACAGAAACGCCGGATAATACGCAGAACCTTCAGGAAAACGCCGGTTACCCTGCCCGTTTTTCTGGTTAGGGGAAATCCTGACCATCAGGCCAGAACGACGGGAGCTTTTACGGGGGACGTAATAACCTATAGAACGCGCAAGTCGTCCGGTCTGATAGCCGGGGTTTTCACCTGGAGCAGACCGACCACGTCGCATCACCAGCCGCCGGGCATCACGCATATAGACACGCCCGATTTGAACAAATGCCCTTCGGAGCCTGGCACGATTAAACTCCATCTCCTCCGGTTGTTTGAAATCAACGTGTAAAAATGCTGTCTGCTCCACTGCGTCCTCCCATTTGTTCTTCGGCACCCAGTTCCGTACACTCCAGCAGCAGAAAGCGCCGCGCCCCGTTCAGATCACGCTGACGTTTCACCCGGTACACACTGTCATCACAGACCACCTCATAATCAGCAGTGATCCCCCGGCGGTAGCGAATGGTGATGTAATGGGTGATGGCGTCTCCGATCTGCGCGGTTTCCTGCCAGGTGGTGGCACTGGTCTGGATAACCTTCGCCCATGCCCGGAACGCAACCGGGTATTGAGGCTCCACGCCAAAGTTATCCGCGGGCATATCCACCCGCTGGCGGATCAGGACGCGTTTATTCAGTTCGCCGGGGTCCGGCAGAATGTAGGTTGCGCTGGTCTGCGCCTGACGAATTTTCATTGCGGAAAGTACCTGTACGGGCCGACAAGCCAGCCAAAACTCTGCGGCATGTCGAGTTTCTCCACTTCCGTAACCGACGAGCGGTTTTCGTAAAAATGGCTGATAAGCATCAGCATCCCCAGACGAATATCATCCGGCAGGTGCAGCCCGTCCGGATCGCTGTCCGGAATGGTTTCATCCGGTGCATAGAGCTTCCGGTTCAGATACGTTTCCGTCCGCTTTTGTGCCGCACAGGCCAGCAGTTGCAGATGGCGGTCATCAGCATCAAAATCCTCATCCAGCCGGAGTTGGGCTTTAATCTCTTCCATTGTCAGAAGCATACTCAGCCCTCTTTACTGGTCGTGGCTTTTTTCTCTTTTGCCGCTTTACTGCTTTTTGCACTGGTTCCGCGCTCAGCTAACCCGGCATGAAGTGCAATCTCCTGCACCCGGGCAGGAAGCGCCCCGTCGTCATACTCACCGGCCCGAATGACCTCAACACGCATACCGTCCGGTGACCATTTCAGATCTTGTTTCAGGATCATGATTCTTCACCCGTCAGAACAGGGGGCGCGGTTCCGCGCCCCTGAATGATTACGCCGCTGCAATCTTCAGCAGTTTGATGGCCTGCGAATCGACCAGCATCCCGCCGGTGCGCTTGGTGGTATAAAAACCGACAAACGGTTTATTGGTGTACGGGTCACGCAGAATGCGGGTGCCGATACGGTCAACGATGGTGTAACCCCGTTTGAAGTTACCAAATGCAATGGCTTTCGCATCAGCGGCGATATCCGGCATCTGTTCGTTTTCAGCGATACCGTAACCCGCCAGAGAGGACGGCTGCCCCAGTTCCAGCCCCGGACGCCACAGATAGTTACCCTCGCTGTCTTTAAGCAGACGGATGGCAAACAGGCTGTTGTTGTTCATCATGAACTTCGCGCCAGTGCGGTGTGCCTTACGCAGCGTGTAAATCAGTTTGATAATGGCGTCTGCGGTCACCGCCGTCGCTTCGCCGGATACAATATGCTGAAGTTTGCCGAACGCCCGGACCTTATCGGTTTCATCAGTAGATTCATACGCCAGGAACCCTTTCGGCTTCTTGGTGCCATCGCCTGAGGTAAAGGCAATTTCTTCCTGTTCGGCAAATTCGGTTGCCAGCTCGCTGTTGATCCAGGCCTCCACGTTGAAAAAGGCATCATCCAGCATTTTCTGGGTGGCCTGCGGGTTGCCGTAAATTTCCCCCATGAGAGGTTCAATCAGCTCCAGTCTGGAGGTGGCAGTCTGGGATCGCGTATCCGTTTCCCCCACCCATCCGGAAGCCGTACCGCCCAGATTCACCAGTTTTTTGTAGTCGGAACCGCCAACGGTGATCACCGTGGCTTCCTGACGCATCACAACTTCATCTTTCAGCAGGTTAAGAATGTTGCGATCCAGTTCTTCCGGCACGGCGTAGCCACCGTCTTCATCGGTACCCACCTGCAATGCCTTACGCTCCAGATCGCGCAGCCCGTCTTCACGGCCTTTACGCAGGAAGCCCACAAACGCCTCTTTATGCTCGGTGG
>SKEB01001016.1_pt1 | contig 14374 bp, 19 predicted proteins | sample 4826561 | NCBI WGS metagenome assembly SKEB01 (sample SAMN11008820, study PRJNA524170) | human gut metagenome | biome: Human fecal sample; material: Feces; isolation source: fecal sample from pouch patient p17 | host: Homo sapiens | place: Israel: Tel-Aviv | collected 2016-03-29
TTTGCCAACGCAGCCACGCACCACGATACGTGATGCCTTCCTTACGCGCGTACTGACTTAATTTCATGTAACTTAGTATAACAGAAAACACATGGAATGGGATAGAATAAGAAAATAGTTACAACACCTCGGTTGAGGATGTTGATGGCGGCGTTCACGTCGGCGTTCATGTGTGCGTGGCATTGTTGGCACTGGAACACCGCTTGGCTCTCGCGGTTTTCTTTCGCGCAATGCCCGCACTTGCTGCATGTTTGGGACGTGTACGCCGGGTTGACGAGGACAAGCCGGCTGTGGGCGGCGGCTTTCGTCTTGTATTCGAGCTTGCTTGCGAGGCCGCCAAGCGCCGCGGTGCGGAGGCTGTGGTTCAAGCCCCGTTTCGCCGCTTGCCCGTTCGGCAGGAACCTCCCGGCATCGTTCGGGTCCGGTTTCGCTTTGGCGCGGCGTGTCATGCCTTGCAGGTTGAGATCTTCGATGGCGATGAGGTCGTACGCCCGTACGAGCGCGGTCGTGGTCTTGTGCTGCCAGTCGTCGATGATGCGATGCGCTTTCGCATACAAGCCGGCGATTTGCGCTTGTGTGCGCCGGTATGCGCGGCTCGCATGCCGTCTGTATTCGTTCACGGGTTCGCCGGAGAGTTTCACTCTGCGCGCCTGCGCCTTCTGACGGCGGCGAATCTCCCGGTCGATTCGGGCCAAACGGGCTTTCGGCAGGTCGATGAACCCACCGTCGGACGTGGCGAGCGTGTGCGCCACACCACGGTCGAGCCCGACCATGCGGTTCGTGCGTTCCCGTGCGATCGGCAATGGTTCGTTGATGAAGACGACGGTTTTCCTCGTCCAGTTCACGCCGATGCTCGTGTAGTCGCGGATCGATTGGCTGACGCGCACACGGATGTGGATACGGTACCGGCAAGGTTGCCCTGCGAGGTTGACCGCCTTGGGGTTCTGCCCGGTGATGACGATTTCCCCGTGATGCTTGTTGAACTGACGCCAGTTCGCGTTCGCGCCCTTGTTGTGCCAGCACACGAAGTACAGGTCATCCGCGCGACTTTTGAACCGTGGCATCATACCCGCGTTCCGGTGTTGCTTGCGCAGAGTCTTCCTACGTTTGTTCGCGCTCCACCAATCGGTGTTCTCGATACGGTTCGGTGATTGCAGCACCATCGCGGGGATTGCGGCGAGCCACGAGCATTCGACTCGCGCTTGCCTGTCGGTGCGCATATCCGGCTCATTGCCCAATGGGACAAGGGATTGCTTGGTCTTGTCCCATTTTTGCCGGCGCGAACGCAACTGGTTGTACCGGCAGCGCCACCCGTCGCACAGCCAGCGCATCACGATATCAGGGTTGGAGGAATACAACGGTACTTGTTGCCCGTCTTCGGTCGTGTTTGTGCCGAGGTATGGGATGGCGCCCCGTACCTGCACTCGTTCGATCACGACCTTTTGAGACATGCGATACATTATATCACTACGCGCGTAATATTGTTAAAGAAGGCGCGGAGGCACATGGCGTTTCCTCTCGGGGTTAAAACCCCGAGCTTCCATGCCAAAACAATGGTGATGGATGAGGTTCGTTGCCGATGATCGGCGTGAGTTCCCTGCCGGAGGCGTTGTATACAAGGCGCCAATGTTCGGTTGTGCAACACTCCGGCAACGGTTGGAATCTGCCGATATGGCAGTCTTTGCGGAATTGGTCCCAGTAGAACCGTTGCGTGACGGTGATGCTGTGCCCCGGCAGCAGGGTCGTTTGCAGCAGGTCCGGCAGGCCTTCCGGGACAGTGGCGCCGCAGATGCGCAAGGTGAACCCGTCGTCCTTGAACGCGGTGCTGACCGGCATGGCGTGTGTCGAATCGTTGTGGATGCGGTAAGACAATTCCATCATGTCGGCCCACCCTTCCAAGCGGATATGGTCGATTCGTGCTTCATCGGTCTGGATGGGTGGGAACTCCAATGGCAGGCCGAGCTTCTTGAATTGGCGCTGGTTGAAGACTATGGGCGTGGCGATCATTGCCATGATGGCGGCACCGCACACCACCAATATTGTGTACACTGGGATTTCCTTACCGTATCAAGGCCCATAGGGTGAGCGTCCACGCCACCCACCATGCGAGGCCGGTCAGCGTGTAGGCTCCCCCGTTCAATGTGTCCTTGCCATGTCGGGTGCGCCATTGGTCGATGGTGATGGCGGTGGGCAGGGTGCATGCCATGCCTAATCCAGACGCGATCCACGCGCACGCCACGAGTTCCAGCACGCACCCGACGACGGTGAGTTCCGGATTCATGCCGTCTCCTTGCCCGGTGTCCGCGTGTGCGCTTCGCACCCTGTGCCGCAGCATTCGGAGCACATGGGAGTGCCGCATTCGTCGCATTCGTCTGCGCACCAGCCGCACAGGGTGCTGCCGCATTTGGCGCATTCGGGCAGGTGGCCGCTCTCCTTGCATGTGGGGCATAGGCGCGCCCCGCAATGGTCGCAGATGGTGATGCATTCGTCGCAGCAGGCGGTGTCGCAGGTCTCGCAGGCGAGTTTCACCACGCAACCGTTGCACATGGGAGCATCGCAGTTGTCGCACATGCCCGCACGTTCGGGCCATGGGATTTCCTCCCCGCAGGTGCAGTAGACGGCGGGGGTGTATGTGCAGGTGACTGGTTCGTGAAGACCGTAATACATGGTGTGCTCCTCTTTTGGTGGACGCGAACGCCCTTTTTGTGTGGGATAACAGTATAGGGCTCTAAGGGGTTCGACACGCCCGAACCACAAAAAGCCACCATGCTGTCGCCTCAGTGGAACTCGGGATGCGGCACATGCGGCAGCCACGGCACTGTGTCACTCAACCATGGGCACGCCCACCTCCACGAGGCGAACACAACCGCCGCGCACAAAAGCAGCAGCGTGAATATGCGCAACGCGCCGCTCACCCATTTGTTGCCGCCCACGCCCGCCTGCAACCGCCATACCCAGACCAGCGGGTTCCATGAGCCATCCTTCCACCGCGCTGCGGCACGCCTATGGTTCACCAGCCACATGACCCCATCGGCGATCAGCCACATGGCGGCAAAACATGCCGCGAGCACACCCGACAACGGCATGCCCACCTGTTCGCTCACCCTGTCAAGGCCACGGTTCACCCGTTCGGACATGGTCACATGCTTCTGCGCGAGGGACGCGGGCACACCATCCGTTTTCGGGGCCCATCCAATGAACACGCCATGCCAGACGAACCGCTGCCCCGTATCCTCGGCCACATACTGCGGCCAGCATGTCGTCAACGTGATGCCACGGTCCGAACCGGCTGCATCCGCGTCAAGCACGCTCGTATCCTGCGCGGTGGTGATCAGATGATTCGTCAGCTTGTACACATACCAGTTGGCCGCGCTTTCGACGATGACCTCACTGCCTGCCGGCAGATCGTAGAACGCACCGAAATCGCCGGGCGTGTCATGCCCCGCGTAGGCGCTGTTGCCAGCCTGCCCGGGCATGGCTGTCTGTGGATAGTGGCCTGCGCCGAGCGATGCGAGGATCCGGTCGCTGACTCCCTGCTGGATGGCCCTTTTCCATGTTTTGCCCAGATGCGGCACATGGATGTACGCGAACAGTTCCCCTTCGGCGGGCGTGGCCTCCACGGGCGGTTCGTCATGGCGCAACGTGGCGGTCTTGTCCCAATCGGCGGTTTCGATGCGCGTGGTGGTCGCTGTCTCCAGATCACGGGTGACGGTGCCCACGTCCATGCCGACACCCCAATACGCCCATGCGAAGAACACGCCGGCGAACAAGCCGAGCAGGATGGCAGCTCCGGAAGTGAATTGCAGCAGCTTGAACCATATGCGCCATGAGCGTTTGGTTTTCGCGTGCCTAGGCATCGGCCGCCTCCGTCAACACCAACGGTGTTCCCATCCCCTCGCGTTCGTCTTGGAGCCACTGGTCGAACAGGGTTTCGGCATCCGTCCGCGTGTAGGTGCCGGAAGCCCCCTCGATGAACAATGCGCGGATCATGCTCGTGCGGTTTCTGCGGGCATGGCGCGGCAGGCGCGGATTGCGCGGCGCCGGGGTGAACTCCCCTACCCCGTGGCTGTTGACGGTGTACGTGTACACCCATTGTTCGCTCCACGCCGTCAGGTCGGGCCGGTCGCAGCGTATGTCGAGCAGCGCGTCCCAGTTGCCGCCGCCCAATTGGATGATGCTGCCGTCGTCGTGGTTGTGCCGCATCGCTTGGGATAGCAGGTCGCGTGCGGTTGTGTGCCAATCCGGTTCGTTGGAGTCCGCGACGGTGATGCCAAGTTTGCCCAATGCCTGTGCGTCCGTGTCCCAGCCGATCGATTCGCTGACATCGTGTGTGCCATCGGGGTAGTCGACCCGCACGGTGCGGATGTTGCTGCGGCCCACGGGTCTGGTGGTGACCGTGATGGTGCTGGTCCGGTGCTGGCCGCCCATCGGCGGGGATACATGGTAGGTCGCGACCTTCAGGGGTAATCCGTCTGCTGTTGTGTCGTCGATGGTATCGATGAGTCGCGCCTCCCGTTGTTTGCGGCCGCTCTCCTCGTTGATATAGCCGAAGCGCGCCAGGAATCGTCCGATGGTCATGTCGGTGCCGACGAACATGGGGTTGTGCTCGTGTTTGCCGGCGCGTGTGCAGGGCCATGCGCGGAATTTGATTTTGTTGCCGTCGTAGGCGGCGGAGACGAACATGTATTGTCCGGCTTTGATGCGGTAGATGCGTCCGTGAAGTTTCTTGTCGCCTTTTTTGGTTTCGCTGGTGCCCCAGTCGGCTTCCAGCGTGAGTTTGATCGGCGTGTCCGGCATTGTGTGCTCTTTCCTGTGGGGCGGTTGCCTGATTCGTATATTGCCTCACTTGAAGGCAATACTGTTATCATACACACGAAAACATGCGTCGTGTCGCATCGTTGGTCTGCATGGGTTGGTGGTTTTCCTTGGTAGCGTGGGTGTGTCGCGCATAGAGCCTCTGATGATATACTGTTTTCAGCCACACAAAAAGGAATGAGCATGAAAGGACGTATCCATCCATGCAGTATGATGCACCGATCGAGGAACTGTACGCGGAACCCATGTACCGGATGCGGGAGGAAGGTGGATTCGCGGCCCTGCCCAACGGTATCAACGTGAAGACCGCCAACTATGTCGCCCAGACAATGCGGCAGGTCACCGCCGACGAGGATGGTGACTTCACCGACCGTAACGGGCACCGCATCAGCGTACCCAAAGGCGAGCATGACAAGCCCCTCATCCATGAAGGCTACGCGCACCTCATCTGGGATTTCATGCACGGCAACGTGCTGTTGGGCCGCAGCGTGCAAGGCAGGGACATCCTGTATGTGCGCGACATGGACAAGGGCGACATGCGCGGCCGGTTCGAAGGCGACCGGTACATCCCGTTCCAGCCGTCCACATGGCATGCGCTCAACATCACCATGGACTACCACATCCCCAAATCACAAGCGCAGATGCAAGCCGCATGGGACATGCAGATGATGTTCGAATGCCGGCGCCTACGGTTGCGCGTCATCCACGGGATCCGCTTCCGCAACGCCGTGTTCATGCGAGACAACTTCGACCCCGACCATTTCGACAAGCCGATCAGCCGCATCGTCAAACGCGGCCCCGAATACGACAAGTTCAACTGGCCGTACGAACTGACCTTGGACTACGACTACTCCCCCGAGGTCAGCATGCAGGCACGCAAATTCCTCGAATTCGTCACCGAACCCGACGGCCGCACCCTGATGGACGGCACCCCTGGCGACGCCAGCCATTCCGCCGACAACCTCACCCGATACTTTGCCACCCCCCTCTTGGAGGAATACAAGCACCTGACCTATGTGCTGTACGGCGGCGGCGGCAACGGCAAAGGCATCCTCATGCAGTCGTTCACCATGACCCCCGGATTGGAGAACGGCATGTGCGCGAGCATCGACAGCATGAAACTGCTGGGCGGCAAACAAGGCGCCGGCGGGTTCTCCACCGATCAGGAAGCGTTGAAGCTCAAGACCGCACTATGGGCGTACGACGAGGAAGCCGCCGACATCACCTTGCAGCAGATGACGAACCTCAAACGCATCTCCACCGGCGACATGCTCACCGCACGTCGTATCCAAGAGAACGCGGTGGACATATGGCCCAAGGCCGTGTTCGCGATATGCACGAACAACCCCGTCATCACGACCATGACGCCCGCAAGCCGGCGCCGTTTCGTGTTTGTGCGCATGCGTGACGGACGCTCCCCCCGCGAGTTCGACGAGCTTCGGCGCTTCCGCGCGAAATACGGTGCGGCTGGGTTCATCATGGCCAGCTGCGACCTGTGGCTCAAGGACAACGAACGACCCGAGGACAGCAAGGACTTCTGGGATGATGTGACCATCGGCAGCGCCGACGACCTCAACCAGGCCGAGGAATGGATGGCTGACCAGATCGTACGCTTCGGCTACGCTCCACCCAGCAACCCGTACCGGCAGGACATGGCCGACCACAAGAACTCGTTGGCGAAACTCGGCTTGGTGTCCAAGACGAAACGCATCACCGTGGAAGGCAGCGACAAGAAGCAGGTAAAACGTGTCCTGATCGTCGGTGACGAGACCCGCTTCGCCCCCTACCGTGCCGCCATCGAAAAACAGTGGCGCGAAGGAGGTGTGGAACGGTTCGTCGAACCCGACAAGCCGGTACGCGAGAACACGGCCCCGGCGGACGAACTGCCGGACGTGCTGCCGAACCTGCGTGAGCAGATGGGCGTGGACGACAAGGAGTAAGTCAAATTCCACTTTTGGCGCTTGATCCGACAATCCCGCGTCAGGCGGCAGATGGTTGCGGATGGTCAAGGTATGCGGCCAATGCCTTCCTCAGCAGCGCGGCCATGCTGATATGTTCTTTGCGCGCCTGACTGTCCGCCAGTTCCGCCATGTCGGCCGTAAGATAGGTTTTGCGCACGATCGAGGCATGTTGACGTGGACGCTCAGCCAATGGGCGTCCAGCGAAGATGTCGTCAAGGTCGGTTTGCGTGATTGCTCGACCGGGGTGCCTTACTGGGCTGATGGGGTGCATTGCGGTGTCCTTGGCGTAGGCGTCCGACAGTTCGTCCCATTCACTCATTGCTCTTCCTCCTTGTAGTAGCGCAGCCATTCAGTTCGGCAATCCATGGCGTGGAACGCTTTCCTGGTTCGTTGCGACACAAGCACTTCGATGGGATGTTCGTGCGATTCGTCCGTATAGCCAAGGAATGCCATGACCCTGTCGCCTTGTCGTTTTGACGGCACCTCGAACATCGCCGCCGCGTGTGTGATGGCGTAGTCGATTTGTGGTCGTGTTATCCAGTGCTTGTACGCGGAGTCCTCGCATTCGAACATACCCAACATGGTACCATATTTTGGGACTAAATTAAACCGTTGAGGTTAAATGGAAACAACGATCCTTCTACCCAGAAGCCGATACTTCCAGAAAGGTCCACAATGAAAAACGTGACCGCACATGCACAACGCTGCAACAGATGGTGGGCTGTCAAAGTACCCGAAATACCGGGACTGTTCACCCAAGCGGAAAGACTTGACCAGATTCCCGACATGGTACAGAATGCGGCCACCATGCTCGGCATGGAGGTCGAAAGCGTTGCCGTGAAACAGGTTCTATAGGTACGCAACTAATTGACGCTCAGTCCGATCGCCTCGGTGTGGGCGCGAAGCTGCTCGACCGTCATGCGAGTGTTTCCTTTCTTAGCCAGTCGGTGATTTTGGTCATATCCACGGCGTCCCGACCGAATGCGCTTTGATGGTAGACAAGCCGTTCGCGTGGGATCGCAGCCAGCACGGCGCGCACCAGTCGGGAGCGTTCCGAACCGTCTGGGGGGACGGGTTTGCCGCGCAGCAGGATGTTCTCCAGCATGGGGCGCAAGCGTTTCGACTGGAGGTACAGGTCGGATTTGACCTTGACCATGTACCCGTCGGCGCTGTAGATGACGACGCCCTCGCGTGATGATAGGGCCGCGTCATGCAAGGCTTGGCGCAGGCCGGTCTCGTCCTGAATCATGTACTGGTCTGGACGGTACGGGAACAACGTGTTCAACAGGCTGTCTGCCTGCGTGTCGATGGTGAATTCCGTCTGGTTGTGGATCGCATGCAGGTAATACAGGCGTGACTTGTCGTAGTGGATGATGTGCTGGTCGGATTCCGTGTCCACGATTTCGCAGGCCACGGTGACATCATGCGCACGCATGGTCTGCCATATCTCATGCCGCGTGTATGGGTCGGGCAGGTCGCGGAGGAACGCTTTCTCGATCAGTGGTGAATAGTCGGTCTGTCCGCTCTTCGAATAGAATCGGAACCCGTCCTCCTGTTCGGCCGCGCCGATCAGGCCAAGGAAACCGTTCTCCTTCGTTTCGATACGTGCCGGATACGTCATGCGTTCCAGCACGTTGTCAAGACTGGTCTGCTCATTCTCGCCGAGGTTGAAGAACTTGTCGAAGCCACGCATCACCACGTCACCCGCACTGTTGAGGAACAGGCCGCGTGCCTTCGACGAGTATTCGTCCCACGCATGGTTGCGGAACGCGTCCCGGGTGAAATTGCACGCATACAGGTCGGTTTCGCCCTGAACGGGTTTGACGCGCACGTTCGGGTTCGCGCGCATCCGGTCCAACAGGGTCGGTTCCGGTTCGGGGCAGGGCAAATCGTCCGTGTTGCTCATCCGCCAGTCCAACCATGCGGGGGATGTTCCATGGCGCAGCCAAGCGCAGTACACGTCGGACGGCATAAGTGGATTGTTCGCCGCGGGCACATGCAGCATGTCGGCGGTGTGGGTGCGGCCGTGCTGGGAGGGCAGGAACGCTTTGACCATGCGGAACGGTTCGACGCTCAACGGTTTGCATGCCATCCGGTACGCGCCCATCGCATCGACCAACGCGGTTGCATGACCATGTTCGCTGGGCCGCCACATGTGGCGTCCGGCGGGTTCGACGGGGACACGCACCCACTGCATGGGTGTGGTGATCGTGTCCGCGTACCGTTCGTACTGGGCCCGCAAATACTCCTCAGGCACCCGGTCGTCCTCGGCGCGGGCGCGGTTGCGTTCCAACAACGTGTCCAACGATGCGGGGAACGCCACGGTTTGCACGTCCGCGTTGCAGTCGGCGGCCAACCCCACCAGTGCATGCATGCGTTCCATGGTGGCGTTCTGCGCGTCCATGATAACGTTCACGCCTTTGCGCAACGCGTCGCAGGCCATGGCGTGCGCGGCACGTACGATCAGTTGCTCCGTGCGGTCGGTGCGCCGCTGATGGTAGGCGGCCAGACTCCCGGCCGTCATACGGCGCAACCCGTTCAGGGAGACTACCACCGTGTTGGGGGTTGTGGCCGAGGTTTTGCGCGCCCATGTGCTTTTGCCGCTGGCGGGCAGCCCGCGCAGGATAACCAACGTCGCCATCGTTCGATTCCTTTCCGTAAGTCGTGTTCAGCGGTGCCGTTTCAGCGTGGGATGCGGCTCTGGTGGGAAGGAGATCAACCGTTCCGCGTCGACGAAATGCCACAGCACCTGCTCCTCGCTCACCGGCCGCATGTTCCATGCGTCCACACCGATGTTGAGCTCGCGCGAGTTGGCGAACTCGAACGGGTCCGTGGAGTGTGTATGCCCGTGCAGCAGCCAGCTGAAGCCGTTGTCCACGAACGCATACTGGGCGTATTGCGGGTCGCATGCGTTCGTGCTCAACCCGCTGGGCGTGGGTTGTTCGAAATGGTGGCGGAATTGGAAGTGCGACAAGAGCACGTTGAGTTTGCCGATGGTGGTGGCTCCCGACGTGTCGATGGTGGCGAACACGTCGAGCAGCTGCCGCATCTGTGAGTATCCGGCGTGCAGGTCCTCGTGGTTGCCGAGGATCAGGTGCCGGTTGGCGCGTGGCACGCGCAACCCCTCAAGGGTGTGCAACGCGGCGGTCAGGCTTGCACGCCCGCCGGCGCTCAGGTCGCCAAGGACATACAGTTCGTCATCCTCCCCGACCGTCGCGTTGATGTTGTCGAGGATGGTCCGGTCGTGGCGTCGCCAGTCCACCATGTCGGCGAGCTTCAGCCGGTTCTCGCGCGCGTGTTCGCGCAGCCGGTCGGCCGTCATGTGCGCGTGCTCGGGTTTCGTGTATCCGCGCAGCGCGGCCACGAACGGGTGGCTCAGATGCAGGTCGGAAGTGAAGTATTTCATGGCGTGTCTTTCGGTTCGTTGGCTGATGGGTGGTCGGGCCGCCGCCGCTGTTCATCCTCGAACAGGTCGATGAACGCTTCGCGCAGGTCGTCGAGCGGACGGTTCCGGTACGGGTGCCGCCAAGCGCAGGCGAGTGCCGGTGGGCCGGTTCCAGCAGACACCCGGCTGGGCGTTTCGGCTATTAGCAGACGTCGCCGTGCGGGCCTACTATCGTTTCCCGCTTTTCGATCCCGTCCTTGTCGATCCAGGTTTCTTCGACGCTGTTGTCCGCGTATTGAACCGTGTTTTTTCAGCTTCCACTCGCGGGCGTCGTCTGCTGCCTTGGCTGCGTCTCTGGCCTGTTGCTGGAGCTCTTTCAGACGATTGAACTCTTTCAGTGTCAAGCTGGCCCGTGGCTCGCTGAGGGCGTAGTCGCTCAGGTAGAAACGCTCAAACGTGCGACACCAGCCGGAGCTGTACCAGTGTCCGGTGACTTTTTCAGCGAAGGCGAGCAGCTCGGCGTCGTCCTCGATTGCTCCGCGGTGGCGAGCCTTGAAAACAAACTCGTCACGATTGAAAACTGGCTCACCGTTTACCCAGCCGTAGACGTCGCAACGGTCCATGTCAGTACTCCTCGTTGTGGAGTTCCTTGGGAATCTGTCGGACGACCGCGCTCATCATCTCGAGGAACTCGTAGAGGATGGCGGCCTGTGCGTTGTCGCAGTGGATTTCCAGCACGGGCCCTTTGGCGCTGTGCGTGGTGCGGAAGCTTGCGACTTGCGCGGTGCGGGTATGCGATTCCTGGCGGGTGGTCATGGTCAGGTCGATGCCGACCGGGCGTGTGTCGCCGTCGTAGCGTCGCCTGTCGAGGGATTCACCCATAAAGTCCCAGTAGGCTTCGTCTTCCGGGTCGGGATGTTCGGGGGTCAGGTTGTTGATGGTCAGTCGCATGGTTCGTCTCCTTGGTTTCTGTATCGGGTGGTTGTCAGGCGTCCACGTTGTCGCCGTATGGCAGGCCGGACATGACCAATGCGTCCTCGAACATGGCCTGTCCGCAGCGTCCTCCGACGTGTCCCAAATGGGGCGTGCGGGAGTCGCTGATGCGGTAGTGGGTGAAGAAATCCTCCATGATGGCCTCATGCTCCTGCCATGTCACGAACTGCCACGCATGGTATTTCACCCCAAGGAACGTGAAATACTCCCCTTCCCCATCCTTGCTGATGACGCGCACATTGTGGGCGGCGGGCAGTCCAGCCTTCTTGACGGTGAAATATATACGGTGGCGGTCATGGTCGAACCCTTCGACAGTGAAACGCAACCTATCGGGGCAGCGATTCGATGTACCCTCATGGAACATGGCATACTGCCTGCATTTGCGCGCGTACATGATACTCTCGATGATCCATGGCGCTTGCGCATTGGTAATGGATTTCATGACGGCTCCTCTTATTCCCGGGTGAACAAACACCCTATTTTGTGTGGCTGATAACAGTATAGGGTTCACAAGAAGGCGACACGCCCGAAACTTGGATAACGCATCTAACGACGGCGCGTATCCCACGCGTTTACGACGGTAAAACGCGCGCACACTGGCATGACGCGTGTCGCCTGTAAACCAAGAGCCGTTTTCATGAATAATTTCGAAAGCGAAAATCCGGCGTCGGAAAGACACGCGGAAAACACGGGGATTTGTACCACTCTCAGTGCTTTAATCAGGGAAAGAAAGGAGGCTCATCATGGCATTACGTTCATTGCATCAATCCTATGAGATTCCTGTGGCGCGTCTTGTGGCAATCGACATGAAGGCTTCCGCGAAAAAACGGCGCGCCTTCATGAGACAGTGGGACGTCCGCAAGTACATGCCCGAACACAATCCGCAACTACGCGAGAAACTCGGCATTGGCGAACGGCACTGACAACTGATATTCAACCATGACGGCAGAACCGTATATCCTCCCGTTCGGCGACATCCTGAATGGGCGTATCGACCCAGAACAGGCTGAGCGCATCATGAAGCAGCTCAGCCTGTTCTCTTGTCAAAGGTCACAGCATATAACCGACTTCTCCCGAGAGAAGATGACGGCATACGAGCAAGCCTCGGAATCCCGCAGCTATCTGTTCCTAAGGGAACAGGACAATGAGCTGTTGGGGTTCTTCACACTGGGGTTGACCTCCATGGAATGGGGCAACATCGAAAACAGTGATGGGTGGAGAAAAGGCTTCACCAAGAAACAACGCCGTGCCCTGTCCCACGGGTTGTTCAAGCGCAGTGGGTTCGTGGGCATGTTCACCATCGGTGAGTTGGCGAGGAAAGATGGGATAGGCAAGGAAGAGCTGCCTGGAGCGTTGATTCTTTCAGCGGCACTCCACTATATCGAGGAAGCGCGCAAATTCTCCGGTGGCCGTTTCGTCCTTGTGGATTCGCGACGCAAACTATTCGAAGCTCTTTACCAGCAAGCCGGATTCGTGGAGGTTGATACCCGGCCATCGCCCAATGAGGGGGAGATAGAGGAATTTGTGATCTCAATCCTCCCGTTGGACGACCCCAGGTAGCTTGCTTACTCGTCCTTCCTGTCGAATCCGTATTCCTTGGCCAACGTGGCGACCAGTGACGCGTACTGCGGATGCTGCCTCTCCACGGCGTCCAATGCGGATGCTTGTTTGCGCGGGTCGAGCATGGGCATCGACACCCGCAATGCCTTGTCGAGTGGTTGTACTGGCAGATTCCGGTAGTATGCGCGCCGTGTATCGCGTTCGCCGACCCATCGGATTCGTTCCCGTGGCCGTCTGCGTGTGGGGATGGCGACATACGTGTAATATTCTCCCACTTCGCCGAGTTCCATGAGTTCGAGGACGCTTGGCCCCCACAGGTATGCGTCGCATCCGGCATATAGGTCATTTTGTGTTGATTTAGACTCCTAGTCGGTGGTGTTGGGGTAGCGGGTGTTGGTGTGGAATTCGTTCCAGTCGATGCCGGTGCCGAGGGTGGGTTGGCTGGTTGGTTCGTTGTCGTCGTCATTGACGATGGGGTTCTTGGTGTCTTGGTCGTGTTGTTTGAGGATGCGGGCCGGGTCGGGTTTGGCGCTGTTCATGTAGCAGTGCCATTCGCAGGCGCGGCGCATGTGTGCTTCGGGAAGCCCGCGGTGGTTGACGAGCATGCGTTCGGGCGCGGCGTTGAGGCCGCCTTCGAGCCGGTTGCTGTCACGCGGCACCGGGCCGAGAATCGTGAGCTCGGGGTCGAGGAAACAGAAGAGTGTGCCGTCTTTGAAGAGGCGTTCGAGTCTGAAATAGGCGCGGCGCAACGGCAAATGGGTCCACCACCATCCGCCCTGCTCGTAGCTGCCCTGGGGTCGTCCGGGTTGTCCTTGGCGTAGGTGCGTTCGACCAGCATGCGCTTCCAGCGTCCGTGCCACGCGTCGGGCGCCCCGCCCCATCTGACGGCGGCGTCGGGCTCGTGGACGCGGGTGAGCATGTCGGCGAGTCTCTTGAGCTCCCGTCCGGCCTGCAATCTGGGTTTGCCGGTCAGGTCCGCCCTGGTGTCGCGCTGCACGTGCACCAGGCAGCGTTGGATCCGCGTGTCCGGCCATGTTTCGGCGCATGCCCGTTGGATGCCTTTCATCCCGTCGCACACGAGCACGTCGGGCGGCGCGATCTGTTCGAACAGGGCCTTGTAGGCGGCGGTGCCCTCTCGGCTGCACCATTGCCAGGCGAGCACCTCGCCGTCATTGCCGTCGACCGCCGTCAGCAGGCACCAGCCGTTCACGTAGGTGCCGTCGGCCATGACCACGTGGTGCACCACGCCATCGGGGTGGATGCGCGGTTCGAGGTCCCAGCACCATGCGCTGCGTCGTCGGAAGGTACGCGCGTCGCATCCCAGCCGCCGCTGGGGTGCGGCTTCGAGCAGCCAGTCCAGGAAGGCACGCAGTGTGGACGCGCGGCTCCGTGACTTGATGGTGGCGGTCGTCGTCGCCTTGCAGGTGTCGCACTGCCAACGCTGCCGGCCGTTTCGGTCGTGCCCGTTCTTGCGCATCGGCAGCCCGCAGACCGGGCATTTGCGGGCCCGCTTCGATCGTGTTCTCACGGCACAATCCAACGGCCCCGAACCGGCGCGAAACGCGCTTATTTACGGGAAAACCGAAAATAACACCCCCGACACGCCTACTGCCACAACGGCAAACCAGCAACATAATCAACACATTTTGACCTATATGCC
>SKEB01001017.1_pt1 | contig 14286 bp, 10 predicted proteins | sample 4826561 | NCBI WGS metagenome assembly SKEB01 (sample SAMN11008820, study PRJNA524170) | human gut metagenome | biome: Human fecal sample; material: Feces; isolation source: fecal sample from pouch patient p17 | host: Homo sapiens | place: Israel: Tel-Aviv | collected 2016-03-29
GCTAAGGGAGTATGGGGTCAAAAACTCCATCGAGGGTTCGAATCCCTCTCTCACCGCCATTTGTTGTTAGTTTTATTTATTCTGCACCCGTAGCTCAGCTGGATAGAGTACTCGGCTACGAACCGAGCGGTCAAAGGTTCGAATCCTTTCGGGTGCGCCATTTCATTTCTTAACTTCAAATATTTCATTCAAATTCCTAATTAAAACGTTTTTTCTTCATAGCAGTTTCTTTTAATTAATCGAAAAATGCCTTTTATCCTAGGAACTATTTATTTTTAATTTGTTATTGACATTAATTCCTATTTACAATAAGTTATCCATAAATACGCGATTTATTCTCATTTATATTTTAAGGGGTAATTTATGTTCCAATTGAAAAAATTAGTGCTTGCTACATTAATTTCATCAAGCGTTTTCTTTTCTCAAGCAGCTGTCGCCGCACCGGTAGATTTATCACAAGAAACTAAGCAATATCAGACATTTGTCATAGAACAAATTGATGAATTGGTTAAAGGTACAGAGCAATTTGTAGCTGCTTTAAAAACAGGTAAGGTTGAAGAGGCGAAAAAACTGTATCCATTAGTCAGAATGTATTACGAGCGTTCAGAACCTATCGCTGAAAGTTTTGGTGATTTAGATCCACGCATTGATGCACGTGAAGCAGATTTGGAAGAAAATCAAATTTGGAGTGGTTTCCATAAAATTGAAAAGATTTTATGGACAGAAAATACCACTAAAGGAACAGAACAAATTGCCGATCAATTATTAAATGATGTAAAAGAGTTGCGTGCTAAAGTGCCGACTGTAGAAGTTACCGGCGATTTAATGGTTCAAGGTGCAGTTGATTTATTAAATGAGGTCTCTACCAGCAAGATTACTGGCGAAGAAGAAATTTTCTCACATACCGATCTTTATGATTTTAAAGCTAATGTTGAAGGTGCAGAAAAAATTTATCAAATTTTGAGAGCAAAATTAGCTCAGAAGGATGAAAAGTTGGTAAAAGAGTTGGATAAACAGTTTGCGAATGTAAATGCCTTATTAGATAAATACAGAGTTGGTGAAAATGGCTATAAAGCCTATACCGAGTTGTCTAAACAGGATACGCGTGAATTAGCTGAAGCTGTGAATAAACTTGGCGAACCGCTTGCACATATGGGTGTCATTCTTGATGAAAGTAATTAATTTTAACTAATTTTTTTCTTAACCACTGCGTTAATCTGCAGTGGTTTTTCCTTTTTGAAGGGGGAGCAAATGAAAAGCAATGATTTAACAGTACAACGACCAACAAATAATCTACGCCGTCAATTTTTAAAAAGATCAGGTTTAATGCTTGGTGGCAGTTTAATCGGTTCGGGATTAAGTATGAGTGTAGCGGCAGATGATAATCATTCTGTCGCTGAAAAACACTGTCTTTCTGATATTACTTACCCATTTTATGGAGAACACCAACAAGGAATCATTACACCACAACAGACTTATGTCTATTTTTTGGTGTTGGATTTAGCAACCGAAAGTCTTGATGAAGTAAGAGAAGTATTCAAAACTTGGACAACCTATGCAGCACGTCTAACACAAGGCAAAAATGTAAAAGAATATGCTAAAAATCATTTTGTACCGCCGGCGGATACCGGAGAAGCGGATGATCTTTCTGCATATGGGTTGACGCTCACTTTCGGCGTTTCGCCGTCATTTTTGCAGAAGTTAGGCTTGCAGGATAAAGCGCCGAAAGAGCTGAAAGATCTGCCGTTATTCCCTCGCGATCAACTGAAAGAGGAGTTTAGCGGCGGTGATATTTGTATTCAATCTTGTGCCAATGATGCACAAGTAGCTTTTCACGCTGTGCGTCAATTAGTCAGAGTGGCTCGCGCTAATGTAACGATGAAATGGAGCCAAGCAGGATTTATTTCAGCGGATAAAGCCACTGATACCCCTCGTAACTTGTTTGGCTTCAAAGACGGTACGGCAAATGTGAACACCGTTAAAGATCTCGACGGACAAGTATGGGTAGATCAACCCGATTGGCTGAAAGGCGGTAGCTATTTGATAGTGCGTAAAATAGTGATGCATTTAGAAACTTGGGATAGAACCAGTTATAAAGAACAAGAACGCACTTTTGGTCGTCACCGTATTTCAGGTGCGCCGATTGGCGAAAAAGAGGAATTTGCACCATTGGATCTGGATAAACTTAATCATCACGGTAAACCAATGATTCCGGACGATTCACATTCTGCATTGGCACATAAAACCGGAAAACAGATGTTACGTCGAGCTTATTCTTATTCAGATGGTATTAATCCTCGCACCGGACAGTTTGACAGTGGTCTGCTTTTTATTTGTTATCAAAAAGATCCGGAACAATTTATCACCATCCAAAATACATTAGGTAATGTTGATCGTTTGAATGAATATATTACCCATATCGGTAGCGGTCTATTTGCTTGTTTTGGTGGCGTGAAAGAGGGCGAGTTTATCGGGCAGGCATTGTTGGGAGCTTAGAATGAAAATAAAAGGCATCGTTAAATATCTGTTGCTGTTTTGGGGCTTAATGTGTTTCTGCGTGTTACCGTTAAAAGCTGAACAGAAGATAAATCTCAGCCCGTTATTTATCCAACTTTCCGACGCAATGAGTGCGGTAAAAGAGAATAATTCGACACAAGCAAAGCAGGATTTAAATGCGATTCAAGAGCAATTTATTGCGATTGAACAACACAACTCTTCAGCAGGTAAAAATGTATTGTTGAGTCTGTCTGATGCATTGAATAACACCGATATTGAGCATTTAAATCAGCTTTCAGTCGCCTTATTAGCATTTGATAAAGAGCAACATCCTTTAGATATTGCTCAACAAAAGCAACGCTTTAAAAAACGGATTGTGCCAGCATTTGAACATTGGCAACAAGTGGTGACAGAAAATAAATTGTCGCCGGATATTGAACAGTTAAAACAGCAGTATCGCCTATTTAATGGTATTTGGACTAAAAATGAGCGTTTAGTGCGTGATGTTGATATGGCGTATTACGGCAAAATTGAAACAGCGTTGGCGCTATTACGTGTGGCGATAGAAACTGAACCGTTGGATTATCAACGGATTGAAAGTAATACTGCAAAAATTGCGACTCAATTTGATGATTTTGTCAGTGGCAAAAAAGCGGAAGCAGTTACCACCAACTATCAATTAAATGATGGTATTAATCTGTTGCGAGAGGGATTACAAGCGTTTGAACAGCAAGATAATGCAACGGCGCAGGAAAAATTAACCACCTTTATTGAGATTTGGCCGAGTATTGAAGGCGAGGTCAGCACCAGAAATGGTTCATTATATAGTAAGGTGGAGAGCCAAGTGCCGGTGATTTTGGCTAAAGGCAGTGAAGCTAAATATCAAACGGAGTTAAAGCAGATTATTACGCAACTGGCTGAAATTAATCCTGCTGCCGGTTACAGCGCACTGGATGCAATGCTGATTTTATTACGTGAAGGTTTGGAAGCGTTGTTGGTGGTAATGGCATTAGTAAGTGCATTGCGTGTTGCCAATCGTCCGCAAGGTTATAAATGGGTTGGCGGTGGTGTGATAGCCGGTTTAGTGCTAAGTTTAGTGGCTGCTTTTGCCTTACAACGACTATTTCCGAGTTCCAGCTCGGGAACAAATCGAGAAATTATTGAAGGCGCAGTCGGTATTGTTGCCGTTTTGATGATTTTAACGATCGGTGTGTGGCTACATAGCAAATCATCATTAAATGCGTGGCAGGCATATATTAAAAAACATATGAACAAAGCATTGACGACAGGCAGTTTTATCTCGTTATTTGCATTGAGTTTTCTGTCAGTATTCAGAGAAGGTGCGGAAACCATTTTGTTTTATGTCGGTATTTTGCCGAATATCAGCACAGAATCTTTTGCCCTTGGTGTTGGTATAGCGGTGATTTTATTGGTGATATTGGCAGTGGTGATTTTAAAAAGTTCGGTCAAATTGCCGGTGCCGACAATGTTCAAGATTTTAACTTGGGTATTGTATATTTTAGGTTTCAAGATTCTTGGTGTCAGTGTGCACGCATTACAACTTACAGCGGTGTTACCGACAACGATTATTGATATTTTGCCGAATATTGAATGGTTAGGATTTTATGCCACATTACAAACTATCATTGCGCAATTAGTTTATATCGCATTGATTTTATTGTTGCAAAGATGGTTAAAACGGCAGAATGCTTGATCCGTTTTTAAATAATGTCAGGGGGAAGATTGTCATGATTTTCCCCTTTTCTTTTTTAGAATCATTGAATTTCAGCTACAATGCAGATTAAAAAATTGTGGGATAAGAAAATAGAAAATGTTTACCGTCTATTACGCCAATCAGCTTGAAAATCAAAAACATCTGTTAGTTCGATTATTGGAAGTGCAACCATTACAGGATCCATTTGCCGAAAATGTGATTTTGGTGCAAAGTCCCGGAATGGCGCAATGGTTACAACTTCAGTTAGCAGAACATTTTTCTATCGCAGCGAATTTTGCTTTTCCAATGCCATCATCATTTATTTGGAAACTGTATAAACAGAATATTGCAGAGATCAGCGAACAAAACCCATTTAATAAATCGGCTATGGTTTGGCGTTTAATGCGAATTATTCCGACATTATTGCATTTACCGGCGTTTTCGCGCTTGAATGATTATTTAGGCAGCGCGCCTGAGCAAAACAAATTGTTTCATTTAGCGGAAAAAATTGCCGATCTTTTTGACCAATATTTGGTTTATCGTCCGGAGTGGATCAATCAATGGCAAACAGCAGATTGGCAACAGATGACGACAAGTTTTGTTCAGCAATTATCGTCTCGCTTTAAGCCTATTGCGGATAATATTATGAATGATATCAGTTGGCAGGTGCTGTTATGGCAGGCATTGGTGGCGGATATTCAACAACATTATCCCGAACAGCAGATATGGCATCGTGCTAATTTGTATCAAACTTTTTTGGAGCAATTACAGCAAGGATATTGCCCGAAAAATTTACCAACGCGTATTATCGTGTTTGGCATTTCCGCAATGCCGCCAATGTTTTTGTCCATTTTGTCTGCATTGAGCCAACATATTGATATTCATCTATTTTTTAATAGTCCAAGCCGTTATTATTGGGGAGATTTAATCGATCATCGCTATTTAGAAAAATTAAAGCAAAAAATTCAAACAGAGAGCAAAGAGATGCAGACACCTTATGATGAAACTTTAGCGGTGGGGAATCCGTTATTAGCATCGTGGGGCAAATTAGGTCGAGATTTTCTTTATCAATTAACTCAGCTGGAACCAAATGATATTGAGGTGTATAACGCACCTGAAGGTGGACAACTGTTGCAACAGCTACAACGACAAATTCTAGATTTAACGTCAACAGAATCTACCAAATTGCAGTATCAAGAGGGTGATAATTCAATAACACTGCACGTGTGCCATAGCCCAATGCGTGAAGTGGAAGTGCTACGTGATAATCTACTGGAAATGTTTGAGCAAGATCCGACATTGACACCAAAAGATATTGTGGTGATGGTGGCGGACATTGATCGCTATACACCTTATATTCAGGCGGTTTTTTCGCAATATCAAGAAGAGGATAAACGTTATATCCCGTTTTCTATTTCGGATAGAAAGGTGACGGAAAGTGATGTGTTGATAGCAACTTTCTTACAACTGTTTACACTAAAAGAATCGCGTTTTTCCAGCGATATTGTGCTCTCGATATTAGATGTGCCGGCAATTCGTCAACGTTTTGAGATAGATTTGAATGAATTGCAGACTATTCGAGATTGGGTAGTGCAATCCGGTATTCGTTTTGGTTTGGACAAGTATGATCAGGAGCCGGTACCGAATTATAATGCTTGGCAAAATGGTATTGAGAGAATGTTATTGGGTTATGCGTTTAAGAGTGAATCCGGTATTTGGCAAGATGCTATCGGCTTTGATTATAGTGAAGGATTGCAAGGGAAATTAGCCGGTAAATTGGCACATTTCTTTCACGCCTTACAACAGTGGCAACAAAAAGCGAGCCAAAATTTAATGGCAGAAGAGTGGCGAACAGAGATTCTGCAATTAATAGATACGTTATTTAATGCCGGTGAACAGCCGATGGTGATTGCATTGTTGAAGCAAACTGTTCATCAAGTAATTGATATTATTAATGAAACAGATTATCCACAGACTATTGAAGCGGAAATTATTGGTGAATTATTACAACAAAAACTCAATGAACAGGACAACAGTCTGCATTTCCTTTTAGGCAAACTGAATTTTTGTACTTTATTACCAATGCGAGCTATTCCGTTTAAGGTGATTTGCTTGTTAGGAATGAATGATGTTGATTTTCCACGACAATTGCCAAGCAACAGCTTTGATCTTATGCAGTATCAAACACAAAAAGGGGATCGTTCACGGCGAGAAGATGATTGTTATCTCTTTTTGGAAGCGCTATTGTCAGCACGGCAAAAACTCTATATCAGTTATGTTGGTTACTCAATTGTGGATAATACAGAATATGAACCCTCTGTGTTAGTTAATCAGTTATGGGATTATATGGCGGATCATTTATCACATCCGGATGATCTCAAACAGCTACGATTCAGCTATCCAATGACCGTATTCAGTGAGCATAATTTTTTAGCACCACACTTCTCCTATGCACAAGAGTGGTTGCCGATTGCGCAAGCGCAGCAGCAACAACAGCATCCATTAATCGAATTTGATCAAACATTATTGCAACCAGAGGATGGCAGTTATCAGCTCATAGTTGAGCTTGATGATCTGCAACAATTTGTTATTGCGCCGATTAAATATTTCTTTGAACAGCGTTTAGGCGTTTATCTCAATGAAAATGAACAGGAGCGTGTTGAAAGTGAAGTGTTTGAATTGACAGCGCTGGCGCAATATCAACTGAAACAACGTCTATTTGAAAACGAACCGCAAAATAGCACATTAGAATTTGAAAAAGCGCAACGAGAGGGAATGTTGCCACGAGCAGAGTTTGCTTTTTTACAACAAGCGGAATTAGAACAGAGTTGCCATCTATTGCGGCAAGCAACGGCGCAGTATCAACAGCAAGCAGCGGATTCCGTGATGGTGGATGTAACGTTTGGGCTTGATGGGCAAGAGGTGAGACTGCAAGGTCAGATTGACCATAATTACCAACAGCAGTATGTCGATTGGCGTATTGGTAAAATCCGTGATCAGGATGTTCTCAAATTATGGCTGAATCACCTTATTTTATCAGCGATGGGGCAGGTAACAGACAGTCGATTTATCGGCATAAATAAAGGCAATATAGAGACCGTAACTTTTTCTGCCATAGATCAAAACAAGGCAATGGCACAAGTTGCGATTTATTTACAGGATTTCTTGCAGGCACAAGGGCAAATCTGTATTTTGCCGACAACAGACTTCCAGCAATATCAAAAGCTGTTTGCAGAGGAAAACAGTGGAGAAGCGCAGTTATATCGCCAATTAATGGAACAGCAGAGCGGCAATGAGTTTGATAAATCTCAACCATATTGGCAACGGTTATTAGTTCAGACTAAAAATTTGGATTATGCAGCCATTAAGCAACGTTTTTTTGATTGGTTTGCACAAATGTTGGAACAACTTGAGGATAATGAAACTGCATAGCAAGTTGCGGCAGTAAAATGACGCATAAAAAAGCACCGCGATGATTGCTCATTGCGGTGTCTTTTTAAGCAAATAATTGATTAAGCAACAATAATACGTTTCATATCTTTCATATAACCACGTAATTTTTGCCCTACTTTTTCAATCGGATGATTGCGGATTGCTTCGTTCACATCACGCAAAGTAATATTATCAATTTCAACAGTTGGGGTTGGTTCGCCCAAATCACCTTTTTGTAATTGAGGAACTAATTTTTCACGCATAATTGGAGTCGCCACATTCGCGAATAAATAGTTACCATATTCTGCGGTGTCTGAAATGACCACGTTCATTTCATATAAACGTTTACGTGCGATTGTGTTGGCAATTAACGGCAATTCGTGAAGAGATTCATAGTAAGCGGATTCCTCAATGATACCACTTGAAACCATAGTATCGAATGCCAATTCCACGCCGGCTTTTGCCATTGCAATCATTAACACACCATTATCGAAGTATTCTTGTTCTTTGATTTTACCTTCATATTTAGGCGCATTTTCAAAGGCGGATTTACCGGTTTCTTCACGCCAAGTTAACAATTTTTTATCGCCGTTTGCCCAGTCTTCCATCATCACACGAGAGAATTCACCGCTGATAATATCATCCATATGTTTTTGGAATAATGGGGTAAGCATTGCTTTAATCTGTTCTGAAAGTTCAAATGCACGCAATTTTGCACTGTTGGATAGACGATCCATCATTAAAGTGATACCGCCAAGTTTTAATGCTTCAGTGATGGTTTCCCAACCGAATTGAACTAATTGTGCGGCATAAGCAGGATCTTTGCCATCGGCTACCAATTTGTCGTAACAAATTAATGAACCGGCTTGTAACATACCGCAAAGAATGGTTTGTTCGCCCATTAAGTCGGATTTCACTTCAGCAACAAAGGAAGATTCCAATACGCCGGCACGATGACCACCGGTTGCCGCTGCCCAAGCTTTGGCAATTGCCATACCTTCGCCTTTAGGGTCATTTTCAGGGTGAACAGCGATCAAAGTCGGAACACCAAAACCGCGCTTATATTCTTCGCGCACTTCAGTACCTGGGCATTTAGGCGCAACCATTACCACCGTAATATCTGGACGAATCTGTTCACCGACTTCAACAATATTTAAACCGTGTGAATAACCCAAAGCAGATCCTTGTTTCATTAGTGGCATTACTGCTTGAACAACATTGCTGTGTTGTTTATCCGGTGTTAAGTTAATGACCAAATCCGCTTGTGGAATTAATTCTTCATAACTACCGACAACAAAACCGTTTTCTGACGCACGTTGGAATGAAGCGCGTTTTTCGGCAATCGCTTCTTTACGTAACGCATAGCTGATATCCAAACCGGAATCACGCATATTTAAGCCTTGGTTTAAACCTTGTGCCCCACAACCTACGATAACGATTTTTTTACCTTTAAGAAAGTTGGCTTCATCGGCGAATTCGCTGCGATCCATAAACCGGCAGCGACCTAATTGATCTAATTTTTGACGTAAATTCAAAGTATTGAAGTAGTTTGCCATAATTGCTCCTGAATAAGTGATTTCTAGTAATGAATAAATTCAGTATAAGTCTTTTTTTTGTTGCGTAAATTGATATTATTAAAATTAATGATTGCAAATATTGCAATAATTGTAACTTTTAACTTAAATTTGGAACTGGATATGGATTTACAACAACTCAAATTATTCTTGCACCTTTGTGAGAGTAAAAATTTTGCCAGAACTGCCGCAGTGAATTACCTCAGTCCTTCGACACTTTCCCGACAAATTCAACGTTTAGAACAGGAAATCGGTAAGCCATTGTTTTGGCGAGATAATCGTTCCGTGGAATTAACGCCGATTGGAGAGCGTTTCCGCCAATTTGCGGAAAAAACACAGCAGGATTGGCGGCTTTTTCTGCAAAATATTCAACCGGATAACCACGATCTTTCGGGAGAAATTCGTTTGTTTTGTTCCGTTACCGCCAGTTACAGCCATTTACCGGAAATTTTGACGCAATTTCGGCAACAATATCCGAAAGTAGAAATTCAACTTACAACAGGCGATCCGGCATTAGCAGTGCAACAGGTACAGAGCCGACAGGCTGATTTAGCGATTGCCGGAGAACCGGAGCAGTTACCGGAGAATGTCATTTTTCATCAAATAGATTTGTTGCCGTTTTCACTAATTGCTCCAAAAGTAGCTTGTGTTGCCAATCAATTATTGCAACAAACACCGATTCCGTGGCAAGAAATTCCATTCATTGTGCCGGTTGAAGGACCGGCAAGAAAGAAAATTGAGCAGTGGTTCCAGCAAAAAGGAATCAAGCATCCGAAAATTTATGCGACTGTTGCCGGTCACGAAGGCATTGTGCCGATGGTGGCGATGGGCTTCGGCTTAGCGTTATTGCCTGATGTGGTTATTGCCCATAACCCAATGAATACACAAATCACTTATCTCAATATTGAGCCGGAAATTGATCGATTATCTTTAGGCATCTGCGTTAATCGAAAAAATTTACAAAATCCGGTGGTGAACGCATTTTGGTTGGGGATGATAGGAGCTCACAACGGACTTTCAATCAATAATGCTTCGTGAATAGTGATGATTGCCAATGTGATATAGGAGCGGATCATCTTTTCCCAGCGAATGATTTTTACCTGTTCAAGTAATGAATCTTGTGTGGTTTTTGGCGGTGGATCTTTAATAAAAAGAGAATCTTTAATGCAGTTGAGTTGCTGCACAAAATCCAACAGCAAAGGATCGCTGAAAGAGAGCTCTTGAGTTTGGTTGTTGATAATCTCTTTAAGTTTTAGAAATTGTTCAATATCTTCAAAAATGTCTTTAGAGATCACGCCTAAACCTAACAACACTTTTAAACGGATTTTAAAGTCAAATAAAGGACCTGAATGCTCGAACAGCGATTCGATCACTGATTCAACAACAAAATCCGTTTTGCGGAACACTTTGTTGATCAGTTGATCCAACGCCTCTTCAAAAACCGTTACCGCAGCAATGATTAACCCTCTTGCGGTGGTAACTTCATTAAGTTTTTCCTCGATCATTTAAGTCCTTTAATATCATCAAGAAATTATTTTTTCAATGATGCGTAATTCTGTGCAATTTCTTCAAAAATTGCTTGGTCATTTAATCCGGTATATTGTTCTAATGTTTTAGTAATCCCTTGATCGGCAATAGATTTTTGTAATTCTACTGCTTGCGGATCATTAGGGTTAGTGTAGCACAATGCAGCAGCAATTGCTTTGCATAACATTGGGTGAGGAAGTTGATATTCCAAGGTGCCACGTAACGGTTTGATTAAACGATCGTTATAGCCGAGTTTGCGGATAGGTTCGCGGCCAACACGATCTACATCATCGGTAAGATACGGATTAGCAAAACGTTTTAGAATTTTTTCAATATAAGCGGCGTGGGCAGCCGGATCGAATTGATAACGCTTGATTAATACTGCACCGCTTTCTTGCATTACGGTTTTAACTTGTTGTTTGATATTTTCATCATCGATCGATTGTTTAACGAATTGGTATCCGGCAAGTTTTCCTAGATAAGCAGTAACGGCGTGGCCGGTATTCAAGGTAAATAATTTACGCTCAATAAATGCCATTAAATTATCGGTACGCTCCATACCTGGAATGTTCGGAATATCGCCTTTAAATTGAGTTTCATCCACAATCCATTCGCTGAATTCTTCGACCGTAACTTGTAGCGGATCTTCACTGTTTGCTTCAACAGGTGGCACAATTCTATCCACAGCAGAATCAACAAAGCCAACATATTTGTCAATAAGTTCTTGTTCTGCTTCGGAAAGGTGAGAATAAACGTGTTCTTTTAACGCACTGGTTCCACGAACCATATTTTCACAAGCGATAATGTTTAATGGTTGATGATTACCGTTTTGGATACGTTGTAGTAAGCCTTGCGCTAAAGATTTAGCAATAATCTTTAATACGCCGGCACCGATAGCAGTTGTGATTAAATCAACTTGTTGAATTTTTTCAAAAAGCTGTTGTTGATTGGCAGAGTTGATTCCATCCACATTTTTTACAATTTCAATTTTGTTTTGACCGTCTCCCACCACTTTGACGGAGTAGGATTTTTGTTGGTTAAGTTGATTAATAACGGTTTCGTTAATATCTGCAAAAGTGACATAAATACCGGCATCAGCAAGTAATTTACCGATAAAACCGCGCCCGATATTGCCGGCGCCAAAATGTAATGCTTTCATTATAAATCTCCTAAATAAAAAGAACGTAGTGATATCACTACGTCCTTACAGCCTATTAACCTTTGAGTAATGCTAACACTTTTTCTACATCATCTGTAGTTGTTAAGGTATTGATTGCTTCTTCACTATCCAAGGCGTTGGTAATTGCGGTAACCACTTGGATATGCTCGTTGTTGCGAGCGGCAATACCGATAACTAATTTTGCTACACCGTCTTCTTCATCGGTGAAACGCACGCCATCCGGATATTGACAGAAGACGATACCGGTTTTTAACACAGCATCTTTTGCTTCAATGGTACCGTGTGGCACGGCAACACCTTCGCCGAGGTAGGTGGAAACAAGTTTTTCACGTTCCAACATTGCATCAACATAGCTTGGTTGTACAAAACCGCCTTTTACTAATTGTTCACCGGCAAAACGGATTGCTTCTTCTTTATTCGCAGCTTTCAAGCCAAGGAAAACTTGATTCGGCGCTAATGTAAAGTGTGCGTGCGTTTCTACAGTTTCCGCCGGTTTTTCACTTTGTTGACCGACTTCCGCTTTCAATTCGCTGACTAAATGGTCATAGAATTTATTATCCAAGAAGTTAGTGAGTGACAAGTGCATTGCAGTTGGTACTTGCTGTTTTGCGCGTAAAGTTAAATCTTGGTGAGTGATAACTAAACGTGCATTATCAGGTAAATCATTGATTGCACAGTTAGCGACTTCAATATCTAAACCGGCATCTTTAACTTTTTTACGCAACATACTTGCACCCATTGCGCTTGAGCCCATACCGGCATCACAGGATACAAAGATTTTTTTCAATCCGTTGTAGTTGATTTCAACGTGGTTGACGTTAGCATTTTGACCTGATTTTAAGTTCTTCATTTGTTGCGTTGCTTCTTCCAAAGAACCTTCGCCTTTTTGAAGTTTTAAGAAGAAAGAGGCAATAACGAAAGAGACCGCACAAGCAATTAATACCGCAAGAATGACACCGAACATTGATGATTTAGGGGTCATAAGTAATACTGCGAAAATAGAACCCGGTGAAGCCGGTGCAACTAAGCCTGAATGCGTTAATGTAAGTGTGAATACACCTGACATACCGCCGGCAATCACGGCAAGCAATAAACGCGGATTCATCAACACATATGGGAAATAGATTTCGTGAATTCCACCAAAGAAATGGATGATGGCTGCACCGCTGGCGGTTTGTTTGGCAGAGCCTTTACCGAATAACATATAAGCAAGCAACACGCCTAAACCCGGACCCGGATTTGCTTCAATTAAGAAGAATACAGATTGTCCAAATTCTTGTGATTGCTGAATACCTAGCGGTGAAAAAATACCGTGGTTGATGGCGTTATTTAAGAATAAAATTTTTGCCGGTTCAACGAAAAGCGAAGTAAGTGGCAATAAATCAGCATTAACAAGTACATCAACGCCGGCGGCTAACGCTGTGGAAAGTGCTTTAACGGATGGACCGATTGCAAGGAATGCGATAAGTGCAAGGATCATCCCGATAATACCGGCAGAGAAGTTGTTGACCAACATCTCAAAACCGCTTTTGATTTTACCGTCTACCCATCTATCAAATTTTTTGATGGCATAACCACCGAGTGGGCCGGCAATCATTGCACCAAGGAACATTGGAATATCTGAACCAACGATAACCCCCATTGTGGTAATGGCGCCAACTACAGCACCACGGTCACCACCGACTAATCGACCACCGGTATAACCGATGAGCAACGGTAGTAAATAAGTGATCATTGGACCGACAAGTTTGCCTAATGTTTCATTTGGCAGCCAACCTGTTGGGATAAATAGTGCAGTAATAAACCCCCAAGCGATAAAAGCACCGATATTCGGCATTACCATACCGCTTAAAAAGCGGCCAAAAAACTGTACTTTCTCCTTCATGATTCATACCCTCGCTTTTTGTAAATCTGATTTTATGTTTCCGCTTCAGGTATGATTGGCCAATCATTTTCCTTGATAGCTTTATTATAAGCATTTGGCCCGCCGGTTTTCAATCATAAGAAACAAGGATTTGGCGCTAAAGATAGTGCCAAATCCCTGGTATTATTCAGCAGGATATACGTATCTGTATACCCTCATCCGTTTTAGCCTGCCGTCCCTGTCCGGCGCGTCCCGCCCGGCTGCCCCTTCGGTTCAGGACTCCGGGGGGTCCGGTCCGAATGTCTGCTTCATAACATCATTCATCCAGACTATCCCATCGGTTTCCACATCAGTAATGTAAATATTTGCATTTACTTTATCTAACACCTGACGGTAGAATGCCACATCAACTATTTTTTTCATACATACTCCTTTAAGTCAGTCATATTTGAGGCGTACGGTTTCAAACGAGCGGTCAGCATTCAGGTTCACTCCGCAT
>SKEB01001020.1_pt1 | contig 14260 bp, 16 predicted proteins | sample 4826561 | NCBI WGS metagenome assembly SKEB01 (sample SAMN11008820, study PRJNA524170) | human gut metagenome | biome: Human fecal sample; material: Feces; isolation source: fecal sample from pouch patient p17 | host: Homo sapiens | place: Israel: Tel-Aviv | collected 2016-03-29
GAGGGGATATCAATGTATCTAAAATAGATTTTTTAGTAAGGTTGTAAATAGTTTAGATTCTCCACCAGATCAACGCCCATTTTGGCTGACCGTGTTTAATTGGGATTTGTTTTATTTTTCTTTCATTGTAAAAGTTTTCTAAGCATTGTTTTTCTTCAGCGTTTAGTGAGCCTAGAGTGAATTCGACTGATTTGAGAAATTCAACATAGTCGCCTTGATAATTGGAAAGATCCGCATTGATAAAACGTAATTCGGCTTGAATGCCACGTTGGTATAAACGATTCAGCCAATAGATATAGGTTGGGAAACCTTGCGGTTGGCGGTTGAGGGCTGCGAAAATGTCAGCATCCAGGAAACTTGGTTGGGTGATAGCGGTTAAATAGACACGTTTACGTGCTTTAGCTGTGATTTTATCAATGGCATCATCAAGGTTTTGCACCATTGTCGAGCGAGAGGCAACCACAATATCCGCCTGCGGAACATTTTGCCACTCTTGTTCCCACGAACAGTGTAGCGGCGTAATATTATCAAGGTTTAGCCGTTGCTGATATTGTGTCAAAACCTCCAACATCCCTTTGCTATAATCCAATGCATAAACCTGTTTGCATTGTTGTGCCAGTGGTAGAGCTAATGTTCCCGGCCCACAGCCGATATCCAATACGGTTTCATCAGGTTGCGCATTGATTGCACTTAACAGTGTTTCTGTATAATGACTGCGTTTTTCGATTAAATGTTGCGCCATTTTTTGTGCTTTGTTATCCCATTTCTGCGGTGAGAGCGAATGATTACCGCTTTGTTGCAAATGGCGTTGATAAAGTTCGGCGATGTTAATTGCTAGCAAGGTGGACATTTTATTTCTAACTCTTAGATCTTAGACAATGTTTAATAGTATAGCAGCAGCTTGCATATCGATTATATAAAAGATTTTTCAATAAAAAATTACCCCTATAGTGTTTTAATCTATAGGGGCAGTCTATTATTTAAGGGGTGTTGATAACAGGTTTTTACTGAATAGTGGAAACATCCTCACCGAAAAATTGTTCTGAAAGCTGTTTCAATTTGCCCTCTTTTCTTAATTTTTCAATGGCGGCATTTACTTTCTCAATCACGGCAGTATTGCCCTTGTTAAAGATAAAACCTGAACCGAGTTGGTTTTTATCGCGGAGAATAATTTCAAGATTAGCATTCGGATGTTTGTGTAAGAAATCCAACACCGCTAAACGGTCATTTAAAGTCACATCGGCACGATTCTGTAACACTAATTGTAATGCTTGAGCCAAACCGTCAACTCCGACAATTTCCGCACCGTTTTTGGTGGCTAATTCACCATAGTTGCTGGTAAAAGATTGTGCTGATTTTAAGCCTTTAAGATCTGCCCAATCTTTAATGCGTTGATCACCTTTGCGAGCCACAGCAACCGCACCTGAGTAACTGTACTCAAGTGATTTGTCATATTTCGCACGGCGTTCAGGTGTGGTTAATGCAACCTGATTGGCAACCAAATCAAAACGGTGGTTGTTTAAGCCGGAAAGCATTGCATCCCATTGGGTTTCTTTAAACTCGACTTTAACCCCAAGTTCGTTTGCCACTAAGCGAGTTAATTCAACATCATAGCCGGTTAATTTTCCTGATTCATCGTGGTAAGTAAATGGAGGATAAGTGCCTTCAGTGCCGACCACGATGGTGCCTTTATCATTGACTCGTTTGGCTAAATCGGCAGCCGCTTCTTCATTGCTTAATGCAAATGCGGATTGCGCTAAAGCAAAACCTAAGGTGACTAAAAATGTGGTTTTTAAATATTGTTTAATCGTTTTCATCACAATTTTCCTTCAAATGTTCCAAAAATTTTTGAGCAGTCTAACGTGAGTATCGCAAGAGTTAAAATAGCTGATTGGATTTTTATATAACAAAAAGTTATAAAAATAGGCTATTTTTTACTGCCGGTGATTCGGCACCACTCTTCACGTTCCGCTACCGGATCGAGTTCAAATTGATCGGCATAAGCGGCGGCGACTGCCTCACTTTGTGTGAATAACACGCCGGAAAGCCCAAGTTTCCCTTGAGTGATCACTAAAGATGAGATGATCGGTGCAAGCTCTTTTAATGGTCCGGCTAAAATATTGGCAACCACGACATCCGCTTTAAGATCGTTCGGTGTATCGGCAGAAAGGTAGAGCTGTAAACGATCTTCGACACCGTTACGTTTGGCATTTTCACGACTGGCTTGGATCGCTTGTGGATCAATATCAATCCCGATCGCATTTTTTGCACCTAATTTTAGGGCGGCAATCGCGAGAATGCCGGAACCACAACCGAAGTCAATCACGGTTTTATCTTGTAAATCAAGGGAATCAAGCCATTCTAAACAGAGCGCAGTTGTCGGGTGGGTGCCGGTACCGAAAGCAAGACCCGGATCTAACATCACATTTACTGCGGTCGGATCAGGAATTTCGCGCCAGCTTGGACAGATCCATAATCTTTTGCCAAATTTAAGCGGATGGAAATTATCCATCCACTCACGTTCCCAATCTTTGTCTTCGATTTGCTCAATTTTGTAGGCACTTTGCTCGTGAATTTGCCCCTGTTCACGCAAGGCTGCAACAATCGCTTGCATATCGGTTTCCGCATCGAACAATGCCATTATATCGGTATTTCCCCAAAGGCGAGTTTCGCCGGGCAAAGGTTCAAAAATCGGTGTATCCTTGCTGTCCATAAAAGTGACGGAAACTGCCCCTAACTCTTCTAAACAATCGCTAAGTTGTTCCGCCAGTTCATTTGTGCTGTTTAATCTAATTTGTAGCCAAGCCATAATTATCCTTTATCTGTTTTTCACCAAATTTGTTTGCAATTAAAAAAGCGATTAAACCCAATGCAAGTGAAGGCACGATGGCGTGTAATCCGAACGGTTTGATCGCAGCGGTAGTAAAGCCAATATAAACACCGATGCCGGTGAGCATTGAGGCGATTGCGCCGTAAGCATTGGCTTTATCCCAATAAAGTCCGAGCATAATAACCCATAAAAAGGCAGCTTCCAAACCGCCGAACGCAAATAAATTGAGCCAAATAATCATATCCGGCGGATTTAGTGCGGCGAGCACCAATAATGCACTTAAGGTCAGCGTTAATAAAGTGGAGAACCGGCTGATTTTTTTCTGATTTTTGGCAGCTTCTGGTCTGGCGGAAAGGTAAAGGTCCTTCACAAAAATAGAGGAGGATTGAATAAGTTGCGCATCGATGGTCGACATAATTGCGGACATTGGTGCGGCGAGGAAAATGCCGGCGATAATCGGCGGCAACACTTTGACCATTAAAGCCGGAATGACTTGATCGGGAATGGTTAAATCAGGAATAACCGCGCGTCCTAATGCGCCGGCGAGGTGCATTCCGAACATCACAATGGATAATACAATGGTGCCGATAATCATTCCTCGATGTAATGCTTTGCTATCTTTATATGACATACAACGCACCGCAGTATGAGGTAATCCGATAACGCCGAAGCAGACCAACACCCAGAATGATGCCATAAAAGAGAAACTTAACATTTCGTTCGGACCGTAAGGTGAAACGAGTGCCGGATCGATGGCATTAAGTGTGTTGATGGCATTCTCAACACCGCCGGCGGCATAGATGACACCGAATAACAGAATGACAGTGCCGAGAATCATCACCGTGCCTTGAATAGTGTCGGTTAACACTACGGCACGAAAACCGCCGATAAAGGTATATAACCCGACGGTAATGGCGAAAATCAATAATGCCTGCGTATAAGTTAAGCCGATAGTGGTTTCCAATAAACGTGCACCGCCGATAAATTGCACCGTCATTGCCGCAAAAAAAGCAATCAACAATGCGAAACAGGCGATCCAGACTAAATATTTATTTTTGTAGCGATAAAAGAGCACGTCATTAATGGTGAGCGCATTGGTTTCGCGAGATAACATTGCAAATTTTTTGCCGAGCGTGCCTAATGCCAACCAGACAACCGGCACTTGAATCATTGCCAGCAATACCCAGCCCAAGCCGAATTTATAAGCTGCACCGGGGCCACCGACAAAAGAGCTGGCGCTGGCGTAAGTTGCTGCGGTGGTCATTGCCAATACAAAGCCGGTCATCGAGCGGTTACCGACATAATATTCGGTCAGAAAATCACCTTGATGCCGTTTGCTGTAAGCATACAATGCGGCACCAAAAATAAAGGCTAAATAAATGACAAGCGGGAAAATAACACCAAGATTCATTTTGACTCCTTATCATCATCCAATGGCATTTCTTGAAAGAAAATTTTGATCACCCAGTGGCAGACCACAATAAAGAGAATCGGCAAATAGATGCAAGCCAATTCAAACCATAATGGAAAACCTAAGGGGCCGGCACTGTTTTCAGGCAAATAAGCACATATACACCAACCAATAACATAAAGAACAGCTAACAGCAGTGTTATTTTGGCTTCTTTTGTGGCTTGACGATAACGTTGTATTTTCGACATTGTTTACTCCTGTAATTATGAAATGTCTTTTATCAGAATTTCCTTAGTGGTTGAAAGTCCTGTCTGTTTGCAGCTGTAAAAATGTATTTAATTCGGAAAAGACGTAACTATAAATTCATAGCATAATGTTTTTATGTGTTGTTTTATAATTTGGAACATTTTTATGGTATTTCGCTTAAATACAAAGGGATTGGTATAACCAAGCCCATCATATAAACGATATAACATTATTGCAATTTTTCTAAAACAAATTTAACAAGTTGTTGTTTATCAACCATCTGTTTTTCACCGCTGCGGCGAGATTTATACTCAATTTCGCCTTTTTCAAGGTTCTTCTCTCCGATCACGATCATATGCGGAATGCCGATTAATTCCATATCGGCGAACATTACGCCCGGACGCTCTTTGCGATCATCAAATAAGACCTCAATGCCCTGTGCTAACAGTGTTTGATAAAGTTCTTCCGCATATTGTTGTACAGCGGCTGATTTGTGCATATTCATTGGCACAATCGCAACTTGGAACGGGGCGAGCGCATCGCTCCAAATAATTCCTCTTTCATCGTGGCTTTGCTCAATTGCCGCCGCAACCACACGAGTAATACCGATACCGTAACAGCCCATCATCATTGTTTGCGGTTTGCCGTCTTCGCCCTGTACGGTCGCTTTCATTGCTTCAGAATATTTTTTACCAAGTTGGAAAATATGACCGACTTCAATACCACGTTTAATTAACAATGTGCCTTTACCGCAAGGACTCGGGTCACCCTCCACAACATTACGGATATCTGCAATTTGTGGTGTCGGTAAATCACGTTCCCAGTTAATACCGAAATAGTGTTTTCCATCAATATTGGCACCGGCACCGAAGTCGCTCATATTGGCAACGGTACGGTCAATCACGATTTCCAACGGTAGGTTAACCGGACCTAATGAGCCCGGACCGGCGCCGACAGCCGCACGAATCTCTTCTTCAGTGGCAAAAGTTAATGGGGATGCCACTTGCGGTAATTTTTCAGCTTTAACTTCATTTAATTCGTGATCACCACGAACGAGTAGTGCAATCAGTTTGCCCTCTTCTTCACCTTTTACAATCAAGGTTTTTACGGTTTTTTCAATCGGTAAGTTAAATTGTTCCACCAATGTGGCGATGGTTTTAGCATTCGGAGTATCAACAATACGAAGTTCTTCTGTTGCTGCTTGGCGTTCGCCCAATGCAACCGCTTCCGCCATTTCAATATTTGCCGCGTAATCAGATTCGGTAGAGAAGACAATGTCATCTTCACCGCTATCTGCCAACACTTGGAATTCGTGCGAACCATTACCGCCGATAGAACCGTTATCCGCTTGAACCGGACGGAAATCCAAACCTAAACGATTGAAAATATTACAATAAGTTTGATGCATTACATCATAAGTCTGTTGTAGACTTTCTCGATCCAAGTGGAAAGAGTAGCCATCTTTCATAATAAATTCACGAGAACGCATTACACCGAAACGAGGGCGGACTTCATCACGGAATTTGGTTTGAATTTGGTAAAGATTGATCGGCAACTGTTTGTAAGAAGATAATTCACGACGAGCCAAATCCGTAATGACTTCTTCGTGAGTCGGGCCAAGCACGAACGGGCGGTCGCCACGATCGGTAAAACGGAGCAGTTCAGGGCCGTATTGCTCCCAGCGTTGGGACTCTTGCCAAAGATCGGCAGGTTGCACCACCGGCATTACCACTTCGATCGCACCGCTTTTATTCATCTCTTCACGCACAATATTTTCCACTTTTTTCAATACGCGAACGCCGGTCGGTAACCAAGTATATAAACCGGCAGCAAGTTTGCGGATCATACCGGCGCGCAGCATTAATTGGTGACTGACCACTTCGGCATCAGTCGGAGTTTCTTTTAAGGTTGAAAGTAAATATTGACTAGTACGCATAATAAAATTCCATTAAAAACAAAAAAATTGGCGGTATTCTAGCATTTGCCACCGGTTGGCGGAATAGCTGAACCGCATTAACCGAGAAAATGTCTGGCGATTCCGGTGGCAATAATGCCGATAATCACGGTTGGTAAAAATGAAAAACGGATTGCTGCCAAAAAAGTGATGATCAACCCGATCCAATCCGCCGGATTACTGCTGGTAAATTCCGGTGCGATAACGGAGATCAGCACACACGCCGGCACTTGTGCCAATAAATTTTTTGCCGTCGGACTTAATTGTTTCTTTTGTAGCAAAAAGAAACCGAGCAGTCGGGTTGAGTAGGTTACCGTCGCCATAGATAGAATGGTTAATACTTCCCAACTCATTTGTGTTTCTCCAACCACCAAGCAACCATTAAACCGCTGATGGTGCCTAATAAAACATACCAAGCACCATCGATAAATTTATAGCTAAGTGCTGCCACTAACAGGCTGACTAACCAAGCAATCGCTGGACGAAAACCCGCCCACATTCCTTTGAGCAACACCAAAAATACGGCAATGAAAGCCATATCAAAACCGTATTGCTTAATATCGCCTAATACCGGCCCCAACCAAGCACCAACTGCCGTTGAGATAATCCAAGTGCTGTAAAGCGACAATGCCATACAGAAGTAATAACGTAGATTGAGCTGGCGCAACGCGTTTTGCTTGATGTGATTCAATGCCAAAGCCCAGCATTCATCGCACATAAAGAACAGCACCAGCAGTGATTTCGGCAAGGAGATGCCTTTCAAATAAGGCGTGAGTGCGGCACTCATTAAAATATGACGACAGTTGATTAATAAGGTCGCCATTGCAATCAGTAATAATGGTGGGGGTGAAGCCCATAATCCTACTGCGGCAAATTCCGAACCGCCGGCAAAATTTACACCGGTCATAAACGGCACTTGCCACACTTTCATATGTTGCGCGGCGGCTTGAGCACCTAAAACAAAACCGAAAGGGATAAAACCGAGCATCACGGGGAAGGAATCTTTGAAGCCTTGTAACATCATTTTTTGCTTAGTTTGTTGCATACAGTCTTATATCGTGACAACAGAAATAGAAGGGGAATCAGTATAACCAAGATTTTGATAATGGCTAGTTATCAAACCTAATATTTGCGCTTTTATGGATGGCGTGCCAACACGCCATCATAAACATTAATCTTTTTGGTAAGTTTTTAGATAGCTTAACGCCAACGTGGAGAGTAATAACACAACGGCAACGCCGATATAAAGACTCTGTTTATCCCAACCCTGATCTAACAGAATGCCGGCGATGGTTGGTGCTAAAATGGCACCGATACGTCCGACACCGATCGCTGTGCCTACGCCGGTGCTACGAATTTCCGCGGCATAAACACTAGGGTTTAAAGTGTAAAGCCCACTGATACAACCGTTGATCAAGGCACCGACTAAAATACCGAGAATCATTGCCAGCCAAAGGATCGAGCTGGATAAAATAAAACAGACAACCACCAGTGCTGAAAGTATAGTAAAAATAACCGATACTTTTTTAGGCGACCAATAACTTGCCAATAAGCCAAAAAACAGTGCGCCGACCGTACCGCCGAGAGAGATCATCATCCCGATACTCACGCTTTGTTCTATAGTCATTCCGGCTTCTTTTAACAAAGCAGGTGTCCACGAACTGATAAAATAGAAGCTGAACATAATGGTAAAGAATGCCGTCCATAAAAGGAGTGTAGAACGGCGATAATCTTGCTGTAACAGACGCGAAAACGGCAAAGTGGAAGTGCGATTTTCTGCTGTTTTTTTAGGTAGTTGCCATTGATCACCCAACCCCATTTTTACGGTAATGCGATTGAGTTTTCGTAGCGCATTTTTAGGTTGTTTCACTAATAGAAAATCGATTGATTCAGGTAACCAAAAAATAACGATGACTAAACAGATTGCAGTCAGAACCGCACCGGCTAAAAAGACGGAACGCCAACCATATTCTGCTTGCAGCATTACAGAAAACATTCCCCCTAACACGGCACCGACACCAAATCCGGCAGCATAGATACTGATAGCTAAACTACGCCAACGTTGAGAGGAGTATTCACTGGTTAGAACGTTGGTGCCGACTAAAATGCCGCCTACGCCCAAGCCGGTAACTACACGCCAGAATGCTAACCATTGTTGGTTTGGCGTGAAGGCGGAGCCGAACATCCCGATGGCGGATAATAAAACCGCAATAATTAATAATGGTCTGCGCCCGATTTTGTCTGCTATCGGCGCAAGAAAAAGTGAACCGGCGGTCATTCCTAATAATCCGGCACTTAATAGCGTACCCAGCTCAACACCGCTCAAAGCAAATTCTTGACGAATGGCGGTGGCGGTGAAAGCGAGTGCGAGAACATCAAAACCGTCAAGCAGGTTCATAATGGCGGCAATAACAACAATGCTCCATTGAAATGCGCTCATTGGGCTTGTTGCGATAGCGTTGCGTAAAGACATAAAAATTCCTTCCTTATTAAAATGGTTTTACGTTATTGAAATATTATTTTTGTTAAAAGAATGTCGATAATAACGGAAACAAATCAGTAAGAAAACAGGAATTTAATTAAAAAAACAGTAGTCGTTTCCGACTACTGCAAAGTTGGGGGTAATTTAGTTTAGTTGATTTAAGATCGTTGGAATAAGTAATCGCTAGTGACCACGTTTATGGTGTCTATCACCATCACGACAGCCGGTGTCTTTCACTTCGTTTCTGATGACTTCAGAAGTAACCGCATCAATACGAAGTTCTTTTAATTGTTTGTCACTGGTTAAAATTTCCACTTCATAAAAAGGATTTCCCTTTCTATGCGGATGGAAATCAGCTTCAACCACTGTTCCCGCCTGTTTTTGTGTTGCGATATCAATCGCTTGTACAAGTGTAATTTTGCTGGCATTTAATGCGCTTTCTAAACGAGGAAAGTCATCATTATCAGCTAAACTCACCTGCGCTGTGCCAATTGCTAACAATGCGACGGTTGATAACATTGCGATTTTTTTTGTTATTTTAGACATTTTATTTGTACTCCTTTTATGATGGTTACTTCAAACACAAATGGGTAAGCAGACATTCTGCGTTTTCAGTGGTTGTAAGTATAAAAATGAAAAATTAGCGAAGAATTAGAAAGGTAAATTTTTTGAAAAATTTGCAATGAGGTGAAATACAGGACGAAATTTTAGCCATATCGCCCTGTAAAAGTAGTATTTTATTCGTCAATAAGTTGTTCACACGCCCATAACTCTTCAAAACGTTCGCGCCGTTTGATCAAATGTGCTTTGTTTCCATCAACCAAAACTTCTGCTGCACGTGGGTGAGAATTATAGTTTGATGCCATACTTGCACCATAAGCACCTGCTGAACGTTGTACAATAAAATCACCGGCAGCAATAGACAATCGTCTGCTTTTACCGAGAAAATCCGATGTTTCGCAGATTGGGCCGACAACATCATACACTTTAGCTTCACGATCTAAGGAGCGATCTGCTTCAATAATTTCCATATAAGCCTGATACAACGCCGGGCGGATCATATCATTCATTCCGGCATCAACGATGGCAAAATTAAAATCTTCGTTTGATTTTAAATATTCTACTTTAGTCACCAAAATACCGGCATTGGCACTGATGGCTCGCCCCGGTTCAAGGATGATTTCCAATTCCGGATATTGTTTAAATTTCGCTAATAACGCACTGGCATATTCAGTCGGATGTGGCGGTGTTTCATCGCTGTAACGCACACCTAAACCGCCACCGAGATCGAGATGTTGTAATTCAATGCCGTCTTGGCGCAGCTGTTCCAACAGAACTAATAAACGATCCGCTGAATCTAAAAACGGTTGTAATTCAGTAAGTTGTGAACCAATGTGGCAATCCATACCGACAATTTGAATATGTGGCAATGTTTTTGCCAATCGATACACCTCTCTGGCACGTTCCACACTGACACCGAATTTATTTTTCTTTAATCCGGTGGAGATATAAGGGTGCGTTTTAGCATCTACATCCGGATTGACACGCAAGGAAATTGGCGCTTTTTTACCTAATTTTTCGGCAACTTGATTAATGCGCAGCAGTTCAGCTTCTGATTCTACATTGAAGCAACGAATGCCAACTTCTAATGCGCGCTCAATTTCACTATGGGATTTGGCTACACCGGAAAACACCACCTTATTGGCGTCACCGCCGGCGGCTAACACACGCTCAAGTTCGCCTTGTGAAACAATATCAAAGCCGGAACCTAATTTGGCGAGTAAATTTAATAAAGCGATATTCGGGTTGGACTTTACGGCAAAACAGATAAGGTGCGGATGCCCTTGCAATGCGGAATCAAAAGCGTGCCAGTGGCGCTCCAATGTGGCGCGCGAATAAACATACAAAGGCGTACCGAATTGTTGTGCAAGCTGTTTGACAGAGATCTCTTCTGCCATTAGTTGATCATTTTTATAATTGAAATAATCCATAAATCTGTTTTAACCTCAAAATTACTGTGTTTGTTGCTGTTGTTGTGCATTATCGTCAGGTGGCATATATAATGGCCCTTTCACGCCACAAGCGGTTAAGAATAAGCTGCCTAGAATAAGAGTAAGTAATAATTTTTTCATAATGTGATCCTTAATCAATAGATGCTCTTTTTATCATTAATTTGTGCGTTATGCTATCTCTAACCGCTGAAAATCTCTATAATGACCGCTTATTTTGGGAGAAATTGATTATGAATAATGCAGAATATCATCAAATTGTTGAGCAAACTTGGCAACAGATAGAGGAAGAACTGGAACAGCAGGATTGCGATGTGGATTGTGATACGCAAGGTTCAGTTTTTACCATTACTTTCGATGATGGCAGCCAAATTGTGGTGAATAAACAGGAGCCGCTACAGGAATTATGGCTGGCAAGCAAATTGGGCGGCTACCATTTCCGCTATCAGAATGGACAATGGTTAAATGCGGAAGGCAAGAATTTTTGGCATTATTTAAGCGAAGCCTGCGCGGCATACGGCGAACAGGTTGAATTTTCCAATCAATAAAAAATAGGAGCAGAGATGCGTTTCAGACATTGCTTGGTCGCATTTTCTACATTATTGGCATTATCATCGGCAACAGCGAGTTTATTACCTTACCAAAGCAGAACTGCACTGTTATTGACACAAGCGCCGGATAATTTTGTGGGATTGCGACCGTACGAACAGAATTATTTAATGGAAACATTCTCCAATAAAAATTACAACTACCCGGAAAATATGCGCCACGATGAGATTAAATTTCAAATTAGTGTGGCATTACCTTTGTGGAAAGATATTTTAGGAAAAAACTCTGTACTTGCAGGATCCTATACACAACGTTCGTGGTTTCAGTTCAGTAATCGCGGCGAATCTTCGCCATTCCGTGAAAGTAATTATCAACCACAGCTGTTTGTAGCGTGGGCTACCGACTATGATTTGCCGTTTGGTTGGAAATTAGTGGATGTTGAAACCGGCGTGGTTCACACATCAAACGGGCGTAGTGATCAACAGTTAAAATCACGCAGCTGGAATCGGCTTTATTTACGAGCCGGGTTCAGTAAGGATAACTGGTTGGTCGAATTAAAACCTTATTGGCGTATTCCGGAAAAAGCGGAGGATGATGATAATCCGGATATTGTTGATTATTATGGTTATGGTGATGTCAGCGTGGGTTATCGACTTGATGAACATATTCTGAAAACGACTGCACGTTATAATCCACGAACCAATAAAGGCGGAATGGAGCTTTCGTGGAGTTATCCAATCGCTAAATATGTTCGTGTTTATGCGCAATATTATCACGGTTATGGCGAATCATTATTGGACTATAACCGTTCCACCGATCGCATCGGTTTAGGTATTAGTTTAAACAATGTGTTCTAATGTTGAAGATCAGGTTGATATGCAATCGACCGGTCTTATCCGTGCAAAGTCCATTCTTCAAGACGTTTTTGGCTATCAACAATTTCGTCAAGGTCAGCAGCAAATTATTGAAGCAACATTGCGAGGTCAAAGTAGCTTTATTCTGATGGCGACCGGTGGCGGAAAATCGCTTTGTTATCAAATACCGGCACTCTGTTTTCCCGGATTGACGCTTGTGGTTTCCCCTTTGATCGCTTTAATGCAGGATCAAGTTGATCAACTGACCGCAAACGGCGTGGCAGCAGCTTATCTAAATTCAAGTCAAACTTTGGAACAGCAGCGAGAAATTGAACAACAGGCGTTATCCGGAAAATTGAAATTGCTCTATATTTCGCCGGAAAAAGTGATGACCACAGCGTTTTTCTATTTTATTCAGCAGTGTCAGGTGAGTTTTATTGCGATTGATGAAGCTCATTGTATCTCGCAATGGGGGCACGATTTTCGACCGGAATATTCACAGCTACGCAGTTTAACGCGTGTTTTTCCTCACATTCCGATTATGGCACTAACCGCAACGGCAGATCGTGTTACTCGAGAAGACATTCTGGAATTACTTAATTTACAGCAACCCTTTGTTTATATTGGAAGTTTTGATAGACCCAATATCCGTTATACCGTAGTGGAAAAATTTAAACCGCAAGAACAGTTGCTTAAATTTGTTAAATCGCAAAAAGGTAAGAGTGGCATTATTTACGCCAATAGCCGTAACAAAGTGGAAAGATTGGCGGAAATGTTGCAGCGTAAAGGGATTTCCGCAAAGGCGTATCACGCCGGTTTTAGCAATGAAATCAGGGAGCAGGTTCAACACGATTTCCAACGTGACAATATCCAAATTATTGTTGCCACCATTGCATTCGGAATGGGCATTAATAAACCGAATATCCGTTTTGTGCTGCATTATGATCTGCCGAGAAGTATTGAAGCCTATTATCAGGAAACCGGTCGGGCAGGGCGTGATGATCTGCCGGCGGAAGCGGTGCTGTTTTATGATCATCAAGATTATTTGTGGTTGAATAAATTATTGCAGGAAAAGCCCGATTCATCACAAAAAATGATTGAACAGCATAAATTGCAAGCAATGGAGGAATTTGCCGAAGCGCAAACTTGTCGCCGTTTGGTGTTACTGAATTATTTTGCTGAACATCGCCATCAACCTTGCAATAACTGCGATATTTGCCTTAACCCACCGAAAAAATATGATGGTTTGATTGATGCGCAAAAAATCCTTTCTACGGTTTATCGTACCGGACAAAAATTCGGTAGTTATTATGTGATTGCAGTGTTGAGAGGCGTGCAAAATCAGAAAATTCAAGAATTACAACATGATAAATTATCTGTTTTTGGTATCGGCAAGGATAAATCACAAGAGTATTGGCACAGTGTGATCCGTCAATTAATTCATTTAGGTTTTTTAAGCCAAAATATTGCCAATTATTCGGCGCTTCAGCTTACTGAGGCAGCCAGACCGATTTTGCGCGGAGAAATGACGTTATCATTAGCGACACCACGACAAAATCTTTCAATGATTAACCACGCCCATCACTATCAAGCACAACAGGGCGATCGGGAACTCTTTAACCAATTACGCAAATTAAGGAAACAACTCTCCGATCGGGATAACATTCCGCCTTATGCAGTATTTAACGATGCCACTTTAGAAGAGATGGCGCGAGAAATGCCGACAACACTTTCAGAAATGCTGCAAATCAATGGTGTAGGTTTCAAAAAATTAGAACGCTATGCCCAACCGTTTTTGGCGGTGATTACTACATATAGTAGTAATAAATAGAAACTTATGTTCTGCTGTTGCTCATATAGTTAGATTTACAATCTATATCATCCTTTATTTTTTACTTATTTAGTATCAAAAATGTGATGTATGT